>Ga0207674_10000199_pt1 | contig 74586 bp, 67 predicted proteins | sample KBSCornC72_FD_184303 | JGI IMG/M metagenome (GOLD analysis project Ga0207674, IMG submission 184303) | Corn rhizosphere microbial communities from Kellogg Biological Station, Michigan, USA - KBS Corn C7-2 (SPAdes) (version 2) | ecosystem: Host-associated > Plants > Roots > Rhizosphere > Soil ...
CCGCGCATAGTGCGCTGCCGAGCAACATGGCTTGTGGCGATAATGAGCTGACACTCGCGTAGGAGAGAAAAGCCTCGATCAGGAATCCAACGCCCAGCGCCAGCGATATCTGGCGAAGCCGGTCAGCCATCGAATCCCATTGCTGCGGATCGCCGATTTCCAGGCACACAGTGATGCATGCGAATACGAATGCCAGTGAGCCTAAAGAACTCAGCGGCTCAACCTGAATGTTGAGCCAAAAATCGTCTCCCAGGGTCAGGAGTTGAGCCGCGGTGAATGACGCCGCCACCAGGATCATATCCCCAATCCGGAAGAGGCGGCGATTCGAATGGCGGGGTTTGAAGCGCAAGGCCTTGGTCAAAAACGCAGTCTAACATGCTCCGCCCGAAGGGGGCGTCTGGAGAGGCTGCTCCTGAGTTTCAAAGATCAAAGCACCGCTTCCCTGTCCCAATTTTGCAGTTTGCTTTGGAGAGCGCGCCGGACCGTATCGAGAAACGGGGTTACCATCATCGGCAACACACCGGAATCGAAGGGGCGCGCGAGCCGCAGCCAGGCCTGCTCACCGAGGGGAACTTCCAGCGACCAGCTTTCCGCATCGAGACTACGCGGGAAACTCTTCTGCCACTGGCGTCCACGCAGCGAAAGCTCCACTGCCGAGAATCCGAAGTCGTCGATACTGGCCGCCAGCACCTGCCAGCAATCTTCCTCGGACTGGGCCTCTCCCAGTTTTTCAGCCAGCATCTCCAGTCGTATTTGGCCGCCCAGAGTGCGCTGAAGCTCGCCCCCGAAAAGCAGACGGCTGGCCAGGCCAAATTCCGCATAGCGCAATTGACGGATTCCCACCCAAACCACGAAGCAGATAACCAAAATGATGGGCCCGTAGAACCGCCCCGCGTAAGGATGGGTCAACAGCAGCGCGAACGCCGCGGCTGCCGCGCAGACCAGATAAAGAACCAGCACTGCGCGCGAGGGAGCCAACCCGCGGTCCAGCAAACGATGATGGATGTGCCCGCGGTCGGCGGAAAAAATCGGCTGATTGCGCAGAAAACGTCGCAGAATGGTGAGCGAAACATCCAGCAGGGGAATGGATACGGCCAGCAGCGGCACCATCATTCCGACCAGAGTCGCGGACTTCTGGGCCCACACCACGCCGTAGCACCCCAGAAGAAATCCGATCAGCATGGATCCGGAATCTCCCAGGAAAACCGTGGCGGGGTTGAAATTGAAGCACAGAAACGCAACCAACGCGCCCACCAGCGGAACGCAGGCGTAGGCCAGCTGCATGTTCGGTTCCTGCAGCGCCGCAACCAGCATGGTCAGTGACGCGACCAGCCCCATGCCGGCTGCCAAGCCATCCAGACCATCCACCAGATTGAAGGCATTCGTGCAGGCCAGCAGCCAGAACAATGTGAGCGGCAGTGTCCACCAGACGGCGTCGTTCGGCAAGAACCCGGCAACCCCGGCCACGCGGACGCCGGCCCAATACGCCAGTCCGGCCGCTCCCAGTTGGCCGAGTAACTTTTGCCAAGGCTTCAGGCCTATCAGGTCGTCAGTCAGGCCGACGATGAAGATCAGCCCCGCCGCCGGAATCATTTTCCAAGCCAGCGGAAGATAGGCGCTCAACAAGCGCGATTCGTCGGAGAAGGGGTATAGCGCGACAACGTACGCGATGGCGATGGGGATGCCGCCGATGCGCGGAATCGGATAAACATGCACTTTACGCCTGCGGTCCGGCTTGTCGACGATCCCGTAGGAGCGGAAGATATCGCGGAAAATCGGCGTCAAAACAAGACACACGAGGAAGGCCTTCAAGGCCAGCCACATTAGGTCTTTCACTTCCGCATCCCCAGTCCATTGTCCGCGCTAGGTAATAGGGGTGTCAACACTTAGGGCGAAGACCTCATGGAAAATTGGCTACTGGCCGATAAGACTGTTATCATGCTCCAACTTGTATTGGCTTACCTGTTCGCGGCTGGTACTGGCGTTACATTGGTTTACCTGGCTCGCCAGAATCGCAAGCAAGGATGGCGGCGTCCGGCGGCGAGATGGTTCGGGGTGAAGCTTGATACTCCGGAAGATGCGAAACCCGCCATGCTGGGTATCGAATCCGACGCCGGCCGGCTTATGCCGCAGCTTCTTCAGCTCAACCGCGAACTGGCAGCTCACGGAACTACGGTGAAACCAGATGTCGAAATACCTGAGATGGTAGCGACCCCCCGGGTATAATAGGCGGCAATGAGCGACGATTCTGTCGTGGCGTTACGGGATTTGACCGAACCCCCAGGTGCGGAGCGAACCGGCAAGTTGCTTGGCGCCGACCTGGAGAGCTCAGAGCTTGAACTGACCGTCGGTGGACCCGCTATTTCCGACGGCGCTCTTGTAGCGGTCCAAACCAGTCAGACCGTTTGCGTGGGACACGTCCTGGGACGGGAGGAGAGTGTGGAAACGCCGGGCCCTCAGCGCTTACGTATTCGCATTGATCACTGGGTGGCTCTCCAGGATGTTTCGGTCATTCAGAAACTCTGGAGCCAGGAGCAGCCGGGTTAGTCTGCTGGCGTATCCGCTCCCACTCTGGTTCGCTTCCACAAACGCTGCGGTGGCACTAGAAATACGGAAATTGAGCAGAATGACGCCGCGAGCATCACCAATACCGTACGCGCTGGGGAGGTGATTCGCTTCACTGCCGACCGCTGCGGAAGCAGCGAGTCCAGGGCCGCCAGCGCAAGAAACGCACCCGCCGCCGCCAGGACTGCTTCCCGCCACGGCGAAGGCTGCCAGAGCGCGCTTCCCACCACCGCAAGAGCCAGCCACGGCAGCAGCAGCCGCCCGACTTTGTGCGAGACGAAGTGCAGCCACATCCGGTCGCGGACGCCGAAAAGCTCCGGCCGGCGGACGAGAGTCTGCCACAGGCCCGCCAAGGTGCGCATGCGGCGTTCGAATTCCGAGCCGAGTGGAGACGCTATGTCGTACGCTTTCGCCTCGGGATCCAGGATCATACGATATCCCCGAAAAAAAGCTCCTAAAGGGAACGCCGCATCGTCGCCCAGTGTATCGGGCGGTATCGGACTCACTAATTTGCGAGGCATCGCATAGATGCAGCCGGTGGCTCCGAAGATGGAGTCGATCCGCGTCATCCGCTTGCGGGCCCAAACCTCATAGTGCCAGTACAGCCCCATATCGGCTTCCTCCTGGCGATCACCCGTAACGATATGAAGTTCGCCGGTAACGCTTCCCACGGTCGGATCCGCAAGGCACGCCACCAGGTGACCCAGACTATCGGGCGCCAGCCTTTGACGAACGTCCGTGAAGAACAGGATCTCCCCGCGCGCCTGACTGAGGCCGGCGTTGAGGGCCGCGGCTTTGCCGCCTCGAGGAACTCGGAGCAGCCGAACACCGGAAGAAACAAATTCGCCGGCGATGGCGTCGGTTGCGTCCGTGGAGCCATCGGAGATGACCAGCACTTCGAGAAGCTCCGGAGGGTAATCCAGGGCGAGAATCGATTCCAGTTTCTGGCGAAGGAACGTTTCTCCGTTATACACCGGCAGGAGAACCGTGACGGGCCGAACTCGAGCTGGATCTTTAACGATCTGTGGTGCGCGGCGCCAGGGGTAGAAGGCCAGCAGGAGCGGGTATCCCACCAGGAAATAAAACGCCAAGCCGGCAGCCAGCGTGAACAGAAGCGTGGAAATAGAAGTCATGGACGGATCCCGCGATCAACGTTTTAGCGTTTCCATGCCCGTACGTCATCAGGCAGCGTATCCTCAAGTAATCATAACGTCCAAGGAGTATTCGCGGCCACGCGATGGCGACTAGCGCCGCCACCGGGATGAAGGTTGCATCCTTGCGTGACGGGGGCTTTGCACCAAGCTCCGGGGGCCGATCCTGCCCAGAAGATCCGATCGGGGGACTACTTAATCAGAATGCGCACGCCGTTGGACGATACGCCGTTCACCGTCACCACGACGTCTGCCATGCCCGCGCCACGCAATTCCTTCGGAAGGAGCATATGGACAGAATCCAGACCCTCGACGGTATCGGAACTGCCGGCGTAGTCCGCTGTCACCGGCACGCCTCCGATAACCACCTGCACCGCACTCAGGCTGGAGCGGAGCCGCAATCCCGTTCCGTAGAGTGTCAGGTAAACTTGATCCGCGTCGGACCCAAGGTCGACCGGGACCGCTACGAACAGATTGGTTGTGGCGTCTAGCCGGGCCACATCCTCATAACTGGTTTTGCCCCCGCTGACTCGCGTCAAACTGGCCGCTGCTAACCCATCCGTGTTCAGAAAGAACAGCCCAGGCGCGGTAATCGCAATTTCGAGCGTTCCCAGAGTATGCGTCTGATCGCCACTGGTCACGGTGATGGTGGCAGTTCCGGGGGCGGTGTCCGCCGGAACCGTGAAGTTGATCTGGTTAGGCGAAACATAGTAAAGCGGTGCGAGGCGCTCTACGCCGTTGGAGTCTTTGATCGTTACAGTGCAATCGCCGAGTGTGGTCGGCAGAGGCTGAGAGGTGGCAGACTGCGTTCCAGCGGCGAGCTGTCCACCGTATACCGTAACCATGGATTCCGGTGCGACCGGGCCGGGCTTCATACTGGCGGCCGACATCAGGACCAGCCCGTCGTCGACTTTGAGCTTGACGGCAGCGGTGGCAACCGCCTGCGTACTGTCCGTCAAAGTAATATTAAGCGTGAATGTTCCCGCGGCAGTGGGAGTACCGGTGATCATACCTTCTTTGCTGACCGTCAACCCATCCGGAACTCCCAGCGCGGACCAGGTAAACGGCGGCGTTCCACCCAAAGCGGCCAGCTTGGCAGAGTAGGCCTTTCCCAACTGTGCGTCGGGGAGCGACGTGGTCACGATGCTTGGCGCGCTGAAAAACACTGTCACTTGTACACTGTTTTGATCGCCCGCGCCGTCGTTGGCGGTGACGGTGATGATATTTGAGCCGTTCCGAAGCACAATCCCGCTCGCGGCCCAGGTGGCCGTTCCAGCCGCCTGTCCCTGGATGCCTTGGTCGGTTGTCCACATAATCTGAGTGGTATCGGCAGGAGCGGTTCCAGCCAGGGTGAGGGTGTTCTGCGCGGAGGTAAACATCGGCTGCGTGGTCGGTGAGGTTATGTTGACCGGACCGCCTCCGGTTTTAGCCTTTAAATGAACTGTGGCGCTGGCGGACTGGGTTGGATCGGCAACGCTGGTAGCGGTGATGGTCACCGACTGCGCGTTAGTGATCACAGAAGGCGCCGTGTATAATCCGTTGAACAAAGCTCCAAGCGAGGGAGACATGGACCAGGTTACCGACGTGTTTGTGCTGCCGATCACCATCGCTGCGAACTGCAGGCTCTGGGCGGGCGTGAGAGTCGAACTCGAAGGACTCACGTTAACGCTGACGCCACCGGCCGTCGCCGTGAGCTGAACCGCGGCGCTGGCGGACTTAGTGGGATCCGCGACGCTGGTGGCGGTGATGGTTACCAACTTCGAGCTGTTGATCGTGGAAGGCGCCGTATATAGTCCGTTCGACAAAGTTCCAATAGATGGAGAACTCATGGACCAGGTGACAGCCGTGTTTGAGCTGCCGGCCACTGTGGCCGTGAATTGCGTCGTCTGGGAGGCCGCGAGAATGGCAGTCAGTGGATTGATGCTGATGCTGAGGCTGGTCCCGGCAGGCGGCATGAGCTGAACCGTGGCGCTGGCGGATTTCGTGGGATCCGCGACGCTGGTGGCGGTGATGATGACCGACTGTGCCGTGCTGATGGTCGAAGGCGCCGTATAGAATCCGTTCGACAAGGTCCCAATCGCGGGGGACATAGACCAGGAAACCGAGGTGTTTGAGCTGCCGCTCACGGTCGCAGTGAATTGTGTGCTCTGGGACCCTGTGATGGTCGAGCTTGAAGGGCTCACGCTGACACTGACGCTGGTTCCGGAAGCGGGCGAGAGTTGAACCGAAGCACTGGCCGATTTAGTGGGATCCGCGACGCTGGTGGCGGTGATAGTTACCGTTTTCGAATTGTTGATCGAGGAAGGCGCCGTATATAATCCGTTCGACAGACTCCCGAATGACGCGGGATTCATGGACCAGGTCACAGCCGTATTTCCAGTGTTGGTCACGGTCGCCGTGAATTGCGTAGTCTGTGAGGCGGTGAGCGTCGTGGTCAAGGGACTGATACTGACACCTATAGTGACGATGGCTGTGAGCTGAACCGTGGCGCTGGCGGACTTCGTGGGATCCGCGACACTGGTGGCGGTGATCGTTACTGCCTGCGCCGAGCTGATCAGCGAAGGAGCCGTGTATAAGCCGTTCAACAAACTCCCCAACGAGGGGGTCATGGACCAATTTACGGACGTATTTGAGCTGCCGGTCACGGTGGCCGTGAATTGCTTGCTCTGTGACGCAGTGAGAGTCGCAGACAATGGGCTCATACTGATGCTGACCACGGGTGTGAGCTGAACCGTGGCGCTTGCGGACTTGGTGGAATCGGCGACGCTGGTCGCAGTGATAATAACCGATTGCGCGCTGCTAATGACGGACGGCGCTGTGTACAATCCGTTCGACAAACTGCCGACGGAGGGACTCATGGACCAGGTTACGGAAGTAGTGGAGCTGCCGGTCACGGTGGCTGCAAACTGCTTGGTCTGGGATGCCGTGAGAGTCGCACTTGAAGGGCTTAAGCTGACACTGACGCCGGGGGGAAGCGCGGGAAGGGTGATCGTGCCCGCCCCCCCGCTGGCGGGAATGGAGTCGCCTCCAGCACTTGTGGCCACTACGCCAGAAATCTGGACAGGAATCGACGTAGCCGACGGAGCCGATGAAATGTGGAAGGTGGCAGTGGCAACGGTTCCGTCCGCCATGGCTGTACTGTTAAAGCCTAGAAGGAGACAGTTGTTTCCAGAACATGTGATGTTCTTGCTGGCGCTGATAGCCGATGGGCCCGCCACCACGCTGACACTGGTGATATCGGAAGAATAGACGAAGGACCATTGAAGGCCGGCGGCCTGGGCGCCTCCCGACGATGTCAGATTGATCGGGAGACTGACAGTGCCCCCAGGCGTCCCTGCGGCCGATCCGATCGAGAGAGAGACGCTTTGTCCCAACCCGATCACTTGAAGACCGACGAGTAGGACTCCAGTCGACAGAGTACGTGCAAGCTGTATCACAGTGAAGTTATCGGCCAATGCGGCTGCTTTCAGCATCAAAACTTTCACCTAGGGGCGTACTAAAGGATTTCGAAGAAGGATCTAATGTCCCTGCGTCCGGGATGCATGGGGAGAAGGTTGGAAACAGGCAGGCAAGCTCCTGCGGTTGGCCCAAAGACGTAAGCGGCGAGATGAGTTCAGGGCCTGCCGCCCGAGGGGATACGTAGGATCTAACCCGGCCGGAGGGCTTCTTCGTAGAGAGCGCAGAGCGCCCTGGTTCTGGAATCCGGTGAGTGTCGCATCTCAACCAGCAGACGGGCACGTTGAGCCAGACTGGCCGCGAGCGCGGGATTTGTCAACAGTTCAGAGATAGCGCCCGCCAGTTCGTCCGGGTCTCCCGGCGCTGCCAGCAGCGCGCTTTCGCGATGTGTGACGATCTCGGGAACGCCGCCCACGGAGGTGGCTACGATTGGCACTGACGCGGCCATCGACTCCAGGAGGGCATTAGGAGAACCCTCGCTGCGGGAGGACAGAACCGTTACGCTGGCGATGCCGTAGTATTGCTCGGCGGAAGAAACGTGGCCGGCAAGGATGACCTTCGAGGCTAGGCCGAGAGCGCGAATCCGGTGTTCGATTCGCGGGCGCTCGGGCCCCTCACCGACGATCACAAGACGCGGATGGATGATTCCAGCGGTGTGTATGCGGTGGAAGGCGTCCAGCAGGCCGAGGTGATCTTTTTCCGGAGACATGCGTCCCACGCTCAGAATCACGGGTTCTCCATTGTGGATGCCCAGCCTGGCGCGCAGTTCCGGCGCCGATGAGCGGGCCGTTAAGCCGTAGCGCGGATCGATGGCATTGTGAACAATGCGAATGCGCTCTGGCGGAACACCCTGCCGGATTAACTCTTCACGAAACGGAACACTCACGGTGACCACCTGATCCGCCGCGCGCAACGACCAGCGGTCGAGCTGGTTGTACATCCGCACGGCCATGTTCTGCCAGGTGTAGCCATGATGAAAGGCAACCCACGGGTATGACCGGTTCAGCCCAGCTTTTCGAAAAAGGAAATGCGCCTTGACGGCGTGCGTCTGAATCACATCCGGAGCTAGCGTCTGCGCCAGTCGGGCCAACGAATCGATGACGGTCCGGTCAAACCGTCCGCGCTCGGAAATGATGTGCAAGGGAATCTGAAGGTCGCGGCACGTGTCGGCGAGCAAATCCGAATCGCCGCTTCGCCGGAAGGTAACGATGGAAACGTCGATGGCCGGCGCGAATCGTTCCTCCCGGGCGACACTCGCGAATTGCAAGAGGTTCTTGGCCGGTCCGGTGATGGTGGAGGCCTCTAAAACGGCCAATACGCGGATCGTCTTCATCGGGCGCTTAGACCGGCTCGCCTTGAATGACACGCGCCGGGCTGCCCACGGCGACCGAACCTGGCGGAATGGGCCGCGTTACCACGGATCCCGCACCCACGGTGGAGTTTGCTCCGACATCCGCCATCACAACTGCCGCGGCGCCGATCCAGCAATCGCTGCCAATCGTAACCGCGACAAACTCACCTTCGTGAGATCCGGAAATCTGGCCGGAGCGGTCGCGCACATGCTGATGACGGCCACTAAGGACCTGGACACCCGAAGCAATCTGGCTGCGTGGACCGATCGAGACCCTTCCCAGGACACAGTAAGAGCCGATATACACCCGCGAACCAACGGTGGCTTCGCGGTGCGCGAAGAATGATCCGAAGCCAATGCGGCTGGCCAGCGAACAGTCCAGCAGCGTAAGTTTGTAGAACGCAATTCGTAGGTAATCGCCGGGGAGTCCGGGAGCCATCGCGAAGGCTTGGCTGAACATTACGAATACGGATTCCAGCCGGCCGAATCTGGATAAGGCGGCGGCTGGCAGGACCAACACTAAGCAAACAGCGTTGGCGGCAAATTTCAGAGCCCTTCGGATCACGTTTCCCAATTATAGGCATTGCCCGGACGGCCGATAGAGCCGCGGTTCTCGATTAACAGCGCGCCTGGAATCTGTTTGCATAGTTGGCTCAAGGATTTAAAGACATGCGGTGCCGCGTCCGCACGGCCCCGGCGCTACAGTCCGGGGCAGGTGAGGACAATGGCACAGAGGCAAATGAAGCGACTCTCCGCTCTGATGGCAGGAGTGGTCTGGTCTTTGATCGTGATCCAGGCAGAAGCCCAGACGCAAGTAGATCTTCGGACGCAGTCCAAGGATGTCGATTTTGCGAATGCGGCGTCAACCCGGCCGGTGAAGACCGGAGTTTCGCTTCCCCTCACGTGTGGCGTCGGGGAGTTGTTCTTCGTCAGCAACGCGCCGGCCGGCTCCAACCTATACGCGTGCGTGACTGCCAACACCTGGGCGCTCGAGGGAGGCGGTGCCGGAGGCGCGGGTACGTTGACGGTGCAACTGGACGGGGGACTGGTTGGAACCCGTGCGATTGAAAACCTTGTAAGCAGCACCGGCTTGATCACCACGGCAGTGGACACGGGGATGCGGATAGACATTCAGAACACTGCGGATACGGCGGTGATGCTGACCAAGGCGGCGGCGCAATCCGGCACGTTGTTTTTGTGCACCTCCGCCAGCGGATCGGCGGGCACTTACACCTGCCCAATGGCGCCGACGCTGGCCGCTTATACCGCAGGCATGACCGTCGCGTGGAAACCGGACGTGGCTGGCGCGGGAGGACCTACCACCCTAAATATCGATACGTTGGGCGCTCGGTCCATAAAACTTGCCGATGGCACCACCGATCCGACACCGATTGACGTTCAAGCGGGGAGGCTCCTACCGCTGTGGTATGACGGGAGCGTGTTTCGCCAGATCGCGTCGTCACCGCTGTCCGGATCGCCCAGCGCGTTGCAGCCAACCTGCAGTGCCGCGCTTCGTGGACGCTTATGGTTTGCGACCGGCGCAGCGGGCGTCAAGGACGGCCTCACTGTGTGCGCCAAAGATGCGACCGAAGCGTACGCCTGGCGAACACTGTACTAAGAATCGACGAAGGTTGTCGCGCCAATCCACGGGCCGCGGCAGGTAGTGGGATAAATGTTGGTTGATCCTAGGGAGGCTACTTGGAAACCACTCTCATCGGAATCTTCGCCGAATTGAGCGCGGCCATGACTTGTGAAACTTCGCCCCAGGTTACTCTTCTATCGCCGCGAACATAAACCGCTGAAGCCTTCGGAAAAGTTCGATTGATCTCTTCGGCGAGGTGGTCAAGTCTTACGGGCTGCTCGTTTAGATAAATCGTTCCGTCTTTTGCGATAGCAACACTCGGCACATCAGCCATAACCTTTTGCGCTTGTGCTTGCATCGGCGAAGGGAAACAGCCAAAAGTAACTCCACAAAGGAGTCCAATGGCTATTGAGAGAGTCAGATTGAATCGTCGGCTCATGCCGCAATGATACAACCCTCAGGGGCTGCTGAGGGAGCGCTCGGGAGATGGGCCGAGCGCATACTCGATGATATTCAGGGTGGTGGTCTGGCGAGAACATGGCATTGTCGCCCGGCCTCCAAGAATTCGCGCGCGCTCCAGATGTGATCGCTGATTACTACCGCCATCGCGGGAGTTTATCCGACTGGCCGCGGCATGCCCCAGGCGCGATGGGGCAGAATGAAGACATGTGCGGTATCGCGGGCTACATTGCACCCGGACATCCTGAGACGGCTGAAGCGCGGGCCAGGATCATGACGGATGCGCTATCGCGCCGGGGACCGGATTCCTCGGGAATCGCCTCCTGGCGCGACGTGGTCCTGGGGCATCGCCGGCTGGCCATTCTCGACCTCAGCCCCGCGGGCCACCAGCCGATGATTTCGGAAGATGGCGAAATTGGTCTGGTGTTCAACGGGTGCATCTACAATTTCCTGGAACTACGCCGCGAACTGGAAGACCGGGGGTATGCGTTTCGTTCCCACACCGATACAGAGGTATTGCTGGCCGGATATCGGGAATGGGGCGCAGAACAGCTGGCGCGGCGGCTCCGCGGCATGTACGCCTTCGGGATCTGGGATGAGCCGCATCGAAAACTAACGCTGGTGCGCGACAGGCTGGGCGTGAAGCCCCTGGTCTGGTGGGCGCATAGGGGTGAGATAGCCTTCGCCTCTACTCTGGATGCGTTGCGCGCGGCCGGTCTGGGAGGCGAGACGGACGAAGAGGCAGTGCTGGAGTTTCTGGAGTACGGATTTGTTACCGAGGAGCGCTGCATCTGGAAGGGATTCCGTAAGCTGCCTCCGGCCACGATCCTGGAATGGTCAGACGGACACATTCGGGAACAGACCTACTGGACTCTGGACCAGAACGAGCGGAACGATATCGGGTTTGAAGACGCGGTGGCGGAGACGGAACGGCTGATGGTGGAAGCCGTGCGACTCCGGCTATACGCGGACGTACCCATTGGGGCACTGCTGAGCGGGGGAATTGACTCGGGGCTGGTGTGCTGGGCCATGGCGCAGGCCAACGCCCAGATCCGGGCGTTCACCGTGGGCACGCCGGGTGATCCGTCGGATGAAAGCGAGGCTGCACGGCAGACCGCCAGGCAGCTGGGGATCCGGCACGAGATCGTGGAACTGCCGGAAGCAGGACCGATGCTGGATACGCTGGTGGCTGCCTTTAGCGAGCCGTTCGCTTCCCAATCGGCCTTGGCGCTGCTTCGGGTGGCGCAGGCGATCAAGCCGCACGCCACGGTTCTGCTGACGGGAGATGGCGGGGACGACGTCTTTTTCGGATACCCGTTTTTCAAAAATGCGTGGATGGCGCAGCGGGTAGGCACGCATCTACCCAATGGCTCGGGCCAACTGTGGAGCGCCTTGCGCCGCCTTGTGCCGGGGGCAGGCCCCTTGCGGCGGATGCGAAGTTTTCTGGATTTCGCCACAGGCGGGCTGGGAGCTCACGCCCGGGTGCACGATGGTCTCCCGTACTTTGAACAACGTTCAATGCTGGGGGAGCGGCTCGGACCGAAGCGTCTGGATCAACGAGATATCCCGGTATCACTTGATTCGGCCCGCCGGCTGCTGCCAGACTTATTCGCGTTTCACCGGAAGATGCATTTCACCAGTGAGTTCCTACCGAAAGTCGACGGCGCCACGATGTATTACGCTTTGGAGGCGCGCAGCCCATTCCTGGATCATACGATCTGGGAATTCGCGGCGCGGCTGCCGGCCACCGTGCGGCTTCACGACGGAACGCTGAAGGCTGTGCTGCGAGAAATCGCGAGACGCAGACTAGGCCAGGCGGTGGCGGAGCGCAAGAAGCAGGGGTTCACCGTACCGGCGGAACGATGGCTCGCGCAGCGGTGGATGCCCGCGCTGGCAGCTCTAAAGGGCACCACCCGACTGGAGCAGGAAGGATGGATCCAACCTGGCGTCCTGGATTCCGTGGTCGAAAACGCGGTGCGGAAACAGTGGGTCCCGCATCAGCTTTGGTACCTGCTGGTATTGGAGCACTGGCTGCAAAAAAACGCTGCCGGCGCGGGCGCGGCGAGTTGGTCCGAGATGAACGCGCCAGTCAGGGGATGAGACGCCGGTCGGGTAGCCCGATCCTATCTCCGCGATCAGTCTGGTAATCGATATACGCCCAATGTTACCCTTGCCGCGAATCCACGGTTACCAGCCAAGGCGACTCGGTACACCAGAATTCGGTTTGCGCGCCGCTTTGGGTGAGGATCACGTGTGCCTGGACCCCGGCACCGAGACGGACCGGATCGAGGTCGATCGCAAAAGGATGCGGCACAGACGGCATCGCACCACCCTGGCGGGCGGCCGAGGTCCGCCTCATACCAGCGACCTCGGTAGGCCTGGCGCTGGGTTGGATGTGCCTTTTGGCAGTTCTATGGACCCTTCCAGAATGCCAACCTCGGCTGGACTGATTGAGCTTCGACCTCTCCAGTAGCCGGAGTGCCTACACTTGGCTGATCGTTTTCACTTAGGCCATGTATGCTGTGTTGCCTTAAGACTTAGGAAACGGACCCTAGGACGCTTCAGATTTCGTACTATTGGCCGATATACTTGTCATGAAGCAACGTGATGTCTTGATACTCCTGTTATTCGCTGCCATCCTTACCGCATCCACGGCGTCGGCACAGGTGACGGACTTCTCCATCAGTACCAGCGGTCCGCATCATGTTGTTCAGGGCAGATATTTTACGTTTTATGCTGTGGGAAAGGTTCTGGCGGGTACCGATGAGGGGTTCCCGGTTCCCACTGTAACCAACCTGCCGCCCGGAGCGACGGTCCAATTCCCGAATATGGAGCGGTACTGTTGCCAAACCAGTTTGTATCAGTTGACCTCGGATAATTCGGTAAGGATCGTGACATCCTCCAGCACACCCGTGGGGACCTATACAGTGCAGGTGAAATACACGACTAAGGGAGGGGTGACGAGAAGCGTACCCTATACGGTTTACGTCGATCCGGTGCCAGTCCCTCCGACTCCGCTCACGGTGACGAGCACTCCGCCTTTGGCTGCGTACGACCAGTGGAAAGCGAATGCGGTCACCTACGGCCTGAAGCACTGCACGTCCACAGAAACGTCGCAGTATGGGTTCTTCGGCGTAGACTACTACGACGGTGCTCGGGTTTATTACCAGATCGCTGACTTAACCGGGGACACAAGCTGGAATGCGTGCGCCGATATGGTCTACTCCTGGTACAGCGGGTACGTCAATGCCAACAACGGCAACCTCCCTGGATACTATGTATTCCCTCACGGCCTGGCCATGCGTTATCTACGGTTCAACGATACTGCTGCTCGCCAAACGCTCGCTAGCATGAGAGCCAACGGATCTTACACGGACTGGCCGAACCCGTCCTACATTATCGACTGGAGCGTCTCGCGCGAAATTTCCTACGGGATTGAAACGAACCTGGTCGACCAGTCGGTAGGGGGCGTGCCAAACCCGCATTTGCAGGAACTCGTTGAGGCCCTGTTCGGTGACTTCGATCAGTGGTTCCTAAGCAAATCATCGAGCATCGTGCAGCCATTCATGGTCGCGCTGGCGGGTGAGGCGATGATCGCGTACTGGGACCAGACGCACGATCCGCGAGTGCTGCCAATGTTGCAGTTGGCCGCGGATCAAATGTGGGCTCAATCTTGGAGCGTGCCCTGCCAATGTTTCCTCTACTACAATGACCCGGCTGATCCCACGAACACCTCTCCTGCAGCCGACCTGAACGGGCTGGTCGCCCCAATCTACGGGTGGGTGTTCAAACAGACCGGTCTGACGATCTATCGGGATCGCGGCGATCAGATCTTCAACGGAACGCTGGCATCCTGGCTGGACGGCGGCAAGCAGTTCTCGCAGACCTATCGCTGGAGCGGAAATTATGTAGCCTGGCGCAACGGTCCCGGCCCGACTACTATCAGTTGCGATCTGAATAGCGATAGCAGCGTCAATGTGATCGATGTGCAGCTCGCAACGAACCAAGTGCTGGGAGTCTCAACTTGTGGCTCTGCGGACTTGAACGGCGATGGTCAGTGCACCATTGTCGATGTTCAGAGAATCATTAACACCAGCTTAGGCGCAGCTTGTCACCTGGGGCCGTAAGCGGTCTCGGACCAGCGCTCCGGCCCCCGCGCTAAGCGGGCTTGCGGGCGCGCGCTTCGACGCCGATACCGCCGTATTCGCAACAAATGTCCCGAGCCCCAAGCGAGCTCAAAATCTCTGTGATTTTCTGTTTGTTCCGGGAGTGCTTGAATTCGTCGGTCAGGCTGTCGTGAGTGTCCAGTAACGCCCACTCCCGCTGGTCCCGCTCGCTGAGCTGCGGGTACATGGAATAATACGACATCACTGGAAGCAGGCGATGGACCACAGAACGGACACCGGGGACGTTTCGAACCGCCTTCTGAACCGGCAGACACGTATCGACCAGAAACTCCGTGAATCTTAGCGCGGGTTCAGGCTTCATTCGCTTCATAAAGATCCTGAACAATGGAGCTGTCTTGGTATACCAGCTCAGGGTTAGCGCGTAGTGATCAATAACCAGGATGCCACCCGGAGCCACTTGATCGTAGAGCTTTTGAATGGTGAATTCGGGATTGGGCGTGTGCTGGATCACTCCCAGGCAAATCACTACGTCAAAGGAGCGAGCCTGGAAGGGCAACTTGCCTATGTCGGCCTGAGCGATACGGTGCGTAGCGCCAGGTGGGAATTGATCCGCATTGGCATCCACAGCGGAGCTCAGATCAATCGAAGTTACCTGGGCGCCTAAATCCAGCAGAACCTCCGTGAAACGACCAGCTCCACAGCCGCACTCCAGAACGACCTTGCCGGAGAGCGTCTTCCAAAGGTCCTCTCCCAGGCAGCGGCGAAGGCGTTCGCGCGTGATAGGGACACCCGTGTGCGAATCCAACTGAGTCCGCCGGAATCGATTCCACTGCGCGCCAAAATGGTCCGCATAATTCGATCCTGAGACGAACCTCGGCACGCCGTTGATGATCGGGAACTTATGAGAGTGGCTGCAGAGCAGCGCGGTCGGCGTCTCCTCAAGCAAATCCTGGTGCTCGGGGCATTGCCAAGCGGGCCATGCAGTAGCGGCCATCATTGCTGGGTCTCCTAGATGATGCAAACTGTGGCGCAAAATCGCGTATAGCGCAGCGACACGTCAGGCACGGTGTTAAGGAAATTATATCAAGGCGAGGGAGCCACTCGGTCTTGCAGCACGGATGACTTTTCGGTTCCGCATGTTACCTCCCGCTACAATAAGGTACTTAAAGCCGATGCTGCACGCCGCGATTCTCAGCGGGCGACAATGACTACTGCTACGCCCATAAAACCGGTTTCTCTTCTTTTGGTTAGCGATTCCTATCCACCGGTGATGGGAGGTTCGGAAGTGGAAGCCCAGAGAATTGCCTCGGCCATGATCCGCCGCGGGCATCAGGTGCAGGTGTTGTGCGCAGGAGGACCACCCATGCCCGGTGTGCGCGAATGGGTGGATCCGGAAGGCGTGCCCGTGCGGATACTGACGCGACGCTCGCGGGGCCGCGTGAGGGATTTTGTGTTTGCGCTCGGAGTCGGTTGGGAAATCTGGAGCGGCCGCAAACGCTACGACGTCGTGTATTTCCTCATGCAGGGCCTGCACGTCGCGGCGGGTCTGCCGGTAGCCCGCTGGCTGGGCAAACCCATCGTAATGAAATTCGGCGGCAGCGGCGTAATTCCGCTGATGCGGCGTTCTCGCACGGGCCGCCTGGAGCTCGAGTGGCTCCGTCAATGGGCGGCGCGCCTGATGGTATTGAACGAGGGCATGATAGAGGAAGGCGTCGCGGACGGCTTTCCGCGCCAGCAGCTTACTTGGATGCCCAACCCTGTCGACGTGAGCGAGTTTCGTCTCGCGCAGCCAGGCGAAGCCTCCGCCTGGCGAAAGCAACACGGAATCCCGCTACACGCCTGCGTCACTATTTACGTGGGCCGGCTCTCTTCGGAAAAAGGCCTGCCCGGTCTGATACGCGGATTCTCCCAGACCGCACGGCGTTCTCCCGATGCAATGTTGCTGCTGGTCGGAGACGGACCCCAGCGCGCTGAACTCGAAGCCCTCGCCGCCCAGCTTCAATTAGGGCCGGACCGGATTCGGTTCGTCGGACGAGTCAAGGTCACGGAGGTGCCATTCTGGTTGCGCTCCAGCGACGTATTCGCCCTGACCTCGCCGAGCGAAGGCTTTTCCTGTGCCTTGCTCGAAGCCATGGCCTCGGGCTTGGCGTCGGTTGTAAGCGATATTCCTGCCAACCGCCAGCTCGTCGATCCCGGAATTCACGGACTGACCGTGCCCTTCGGCGACGAATCCTCCATCGGCGATGCCTTGTTGCGGTTGTCAAGAGATCCCGATGTACGCAAGAGCATGGGGGAAGCAGCCCGCAGCCGGGTTGTGGAAAACTATTCCACCGGCCGCGTAGTAGAGCGTTACGAACGGCTGCTTTCCGAAGTGCTCGCCCAGGAAGAATAGGGCGATATTCGGCCAAGGTTCAGATCTCCGCTGCTGGTAGCCCTCAGGGCCCACAGGAATATGACTTTAGTACTCTTCGGCAGGCGCCAGAGATCTGCGAGAATAGAGCCTAGATGTGCGGCATTCTGGCAGCTCGGGGTCTTCCGGTATTTCATCACCGGCTCTTAAGCGCGCTCCGCCGGCGCGGTCCCGATGCGGTCGGCTTTTGGGCCGATCCGGATCTCAGTCTGGCCCATGCCCGGCTCAGCATCATCGGGTTGGACGATCGCGGCACTCAACCTCTTGAGAATGAACGTCATGTAATCGCCTTCAACGGGGAGATCTATAACTTCGACGAACTCCGCAGCAAGCTCAGATCCTGTGGAATCCGCTGTAAAGGTACCACCGACACCGAGGTTGTTCTCCATGCCTGGACACGGTGGGGGCCGGAGATGCTCCCCAAGCTGTCCGGGTTTTGGGCTTTTGTTATCTATGACAAGCAGCAGCGCACGCTCACGCTGGTGCGGGATCAACTGGGCGTCAAGCCGCTCTACTACTGGCACGATTCGAAACGCACCGTGGCGTCTTCGCTGCTGCGAACCGTAGTGGAGGCCGCGGGGGAAACACCGGAGCTCGATTACAGCGCGTTATCCGAGTATGTGCGTTATCAGCTTACCTTCGGCGATAAAACATTTTTCAAGCCGGTCAAGAAGGTCCTGCCGGGACACCTGGTGGAGATCAATTTCGCCACGGGCGGCATTGAGACGCGTTGTTACGAGGATATTCTGCATCCACCCGACGGTACGCAGCAGGAGCTTTCGCCAGAGGTCCTTCAAAAAACGAAGGAGCTGATTGTCGAGTGCATCCGGGAGTCCACCGTCAGTGACACTGCCTTTACCACCACCTGCAGCGGCGGTCTCGATTCCAGCCTGATCACTGCCATCGCCCGGCCCGAGGTGGCCTACCACTGTAACTATCGGGACCCCGACTGCAATGAAACCTTTTTTGCCAAGGCTGTCATTGACCACATTCATGCTCAGGGCGGCCAAACGCGCATGATGACGGTGAACGCCCAGGAGGATTTTCCCTTACCGGAGCGGGTTGCCAGTATCCTCGAAGACTTCGATGAGATGACGGTAGGATCGGTCATTTTCCCCTTGGATGATTTGCTCGCACGCGTCAAGGAACGCTACAAGGTGATTCTCACCGGGACAGGAGGCGACGAGCTATTCGCCGGCTACGTTCGCTATCAACTGGCGATGGGGGAGTGCTATCAGGATTCGTACCGGATGTTGTTCGAAAAGATGTCGGCCGTGCCCGACGTGACCGCCCGGTTCGAGATGACTCACTCCAAGGGCACTACTGGAATGTACAAGTTCTACGATCCCGGCGCGCAAGACGCATTCCATGACGCGTTCGACGGATGCCGCCGGCCTGAGGGCGGCGACCTGGACGCTATGCTCACATTCGACCGCCGCTATTTCCTGGGCGCGTTGTTGAACATTGACGACAAGATTTCGGGACGGCATTCGCTGGAAAGCCGGCCCAGTCTGCTGCATCAGAAGCTGGTGCGGCATGCGGTCAGCATTCGCCCGGAAGATCTCATGCGAAACGATGAGCTGAAATACCTGCTTCGTCTGGCGGCCTCCGAACATCTGCCGGCGGCCGTGCTTCGGCGGACCGACAAGATGGGTTTCACGACGCCGGTCGGCGATTTCATTAACCGCAATGCTCATCGCATCCGGGAGCAGATCATGGAATCGCGCTTCCGCCATCTCTATAACATTCCCGCCGCGAGCTTCCAGGCGGAGAATAAGTATTCCCGAGAGGCATTCGGACTTTTGATGCTGGACACCTGGCTGAACCGATACGCTGGGCCAGTGGCGTAACGAGTTCCCGTCCATCATGCCGCGGCCAAGGAAAATACTGCATGTAGTGGGCGCCCGCCCGAATTTCATGAAGATAGCTCCCTTGATTCGGGAGATCGCAGCCAGCGGGAATGCATTCGAGCAGCGCCTGGTGCATACCGGCCAACATTACGACGCAGCAATGTCGGATGTATTTTTTACGGAACTGGGCATGCCCCGGCCGGATGTCAACCTGGACGTCGGCTCCGGGAGCCATGCCGGACAAACTGCTCAGATCATGCTGCGCTTTGAGCCCGTGCTTCTTGACTACCGGCCGGATTGGGTGATTGTGCCGGGGGACGTGAACTCCACTGTCGCTTGTTCCCTCGTTGCCGCCAAGCTGGGGATTCCCGTGGCGCATCTGGAAGCCGGCCTGAGGTCTTTCGACCGGACCATGCCTGAGGAGATCAACCGGCTTCTTACTGATCAGTTGGCCGACTTGCTCTTCACTCCGTCCGCCGACGCCGATCAGAACCTCCTTCGCGAAGGCGTACCGGCGGCCAAGATTCACCTGGTCGGGAACATCATGATCGACACGCTCCACCGCCTGCTGCCTCAGGCCGAGGCGAGGCGGGAGCGGCTGGAGCAAACATTTAAGCTGGGGGATCGCTATCTGCTCGCAACTCTGCACCGACCCTCCAACGTGGATGACGCCGGTACGCTTGGCGAAATTCTGGCTGCGCTCAACGAACTCGCTCCTGCGATCCGGATTCTGTTTCCGGTCCATCCGCGCACCCGTCAGCGTATCGCCGAAATGGGATTCACGCCTCATGCCGGATTGGTGCTTTCGGGTCCGCTGGGCTACCTGGACTTCCTGGCTCTGGAACAGCGCGCGGCGCTGGTGATCACCGATTCGGGCGGGGTTCAGGAGGAGACCACCTATCTAGGGGTGCCCTGCTTGACTGCCCGCGCCAATACCGAGCGTCCTGTAACGATTTCGATGGGAACCAACACTCTGGTCGCCAGCCGCCGGACGGAGATCGTCGCCGCGGCTCAGCGCAAGCTCTGTGCCCCAAAAACGAACCAGCCCTGCCCGCCTCTTTGGGACGGCCGGACGGCCGAACGCATCGTGGCGCTCATGCGGGACCTGCAATGAGCCGGGTCCTGATTGTCAGCTACCTTTTTCCGCCGTTCAACGGGCCTGGAACGCAGCATCCGACCTGGTTCTACCGTTACTTGCGCGAGTATGGATTCGAAACCGTTGCCCTGACCAGCTCGGTGTATTTTGGAACGCCCGATATGAGCTCCGCCCTGTCGCAGGACCCCTGTGTCGTTCAGCTTCCCCGAGGGCGCAATGCCAGACGGCTGACCTACCAGCTCTATCACGCGGAGCTATGGGCGCAACTGAGGTTCGAGGCCTGGGAACCAGGATTCGCCTGGGGAGGCATGTTCGGAGTTCCCGCCGCGGTACAACTGCTGAAGCGCGAACGCTTTGCAGCTATGATTTCGGTCTCGCCGACCGTCTCCAGTCACTGGACTGCGTTGCGTTTGAAGCGCAGGTTCCCCGATCTCAAGTGGATAGCCGATTTTCAGGACCCCTTCGTCGGGAATCCGTTCAAGAAAGAAAACCTCGTGAAACGGTTGGAGAGCCGGCTGGAACACGACATCTTCTCGACCGCGGACTGTCTGAGTGCGAATACGGACACGGCCCGAGACTTGTGGCAACAACGCTACCCACAATATGTGAATAAGATGGGTGTAACTTGGGGCGGTTTCGATCCCGAGGAAACTGTCAACGCGCTTCCGATTCCGCCTGGTGAACCTCCGGTGATGAAACACGTGGGTTCTCTTTATGATGGCCGACACCCGACGGCGCTGCTGCACTCCCTGAAGCGTCAGGTTGCGCAGGGCCGGCTGCGCCCGGGCGATTTAGTCGTCGAATTCGTGGGCGCCTTAAAGTTCGGGACTCTTGCGCCGCTGGTGGCGGATCTGGAAAGCAAAGGATTCCTCCGATTGAGGCCCACCTACGTTTCCCGCCCAGAGGCGCTCGGGATCGCGGCCAGCGCCCACTATTCTTTGTTACTCGATATCGCTCCCCAGAATGGTGCGCTGCAGGTACCAGCCAAGCTGTTCGATCAGATCCGGATCGGCCGGCCCATCCTGGCCTTCACGCCGTCAGGTTCACCCACCGAACGAATCCTGGCGGACTCTGGCATTCCGTACGTAAGTCTCGCGCCGGATGCTCCGGGCGAAGAAGTGGATGCGGGAATCCTTCGGTTGCTCCAGATGCCGCCGACGCCCAAGAACGCTTCCACCCGATTCCTGGACACGTTCAGCGCCCGCCGCCTGGCCGGCCTGATGGCCGCCCGAATTCGTGGGGAGCAGGTGTGATCCACCTTGAGTTTGTGTAACCAGATGCGCCCAAACTACTCATCCTAAGCCTCTTTCTTGCGGCGCGGCGCAGGGATGATTCGCTACAATGAAAGCAACATTGACAATCACCGAGGCATTGAAGACCCTGCAGACTTCGCCAGCCGAAGCCACACCGTTTTCAGTATTGTTGGCCTGCGGATTCACGCCATTGCATCTGCAGACGTTCCTGGGGGCACATCTTCAGCAGCTTCTCCCCGATCGAAAAGTTTCACTGTCTACCGGACTGTTCGGCGATCTGGTCGGAGCGTTGAATGGCCTGGATTCGAAGCAGGTACACGCGACGGCCGTCATTGTTGAATGGGAAACTCTCGATCCGCGTCTGGGTTTTAGAGAGGCCGGCAGTTGGAAGCCGTCGAGTTTGGCCGATATCCTCTCGGGAGTTCGCTCCGCAGTGGTTCGAATTGAAAACTCGCTTCATCAAATCCCTGCTGGAATCAGAACCGTTGTTTCCTTGCCGACTCTTCCGCTGCCCCCATTTTTTCATACACCCGCCTGGCAGGCTTCTGAGGCCGAGCTCCTGCTCGATCAAATCATCTGCGAGTTCGGAGCCCGATTGGTTAGTCGCAAAGGAATCTCCCTGGTCAATCGACGGCGCCTTGCCGAGGATTCTCCCCCCGGCGCGTGCTATGACCTCAAATCAGATCTGCTCGCCGGTTTGCCGTACACCGTTTCTCATGCCAGCCAGCTGAGTGCCGCACTGGCGCGTCTGCTTGCGCCCAGCCCTCCCAAAAAGGGGCTGATAACAGACCTGGACGACACGCTGTGGGACGGTCTTGCCGGCGAAATTGGTCCCGACGGCGTGACTTGGGACTTGGCGAGCCACCAACAGATCCACGGCCTGTATCAGAAAATGCTCGCCTCCCTATCCGGACAGGGAGTCTTAATCGGAATCGCCAGCAAGAACGACCCCGCGATAGTAGAGAAGACGTTTCAGCGCGCCGACATCCTGTTACGCCCGGATGACGTTTTTCCTATCGAGGCGAACTGGAATTCCAAGTCTGCGTCGGTGGCGCGAATTTTGCACACCTGGAACATCGCCGCCGACAGCGTCGTGTTCATCGATGACAGCGCAATGGAACTAGGCGAGGTGGCCGCAGCCCATCCCGGGATCACGTGCATTCAGTTTCCCAAAGGGAACTATCCGGCAGCGTATCAGCTGTTCTCGCAACTCCGAGATTTATTCGGCAAGGAGTATATTTCCGACGAGGATTCCCTTCGCCTCGCCAGTATTCGCCAGGGCGCAGAATTTCTGCAGGTGGCGGAGACTGACGGAGGCGGTGAAGCGTTCCTGGAACAATTGAATTCGGTGATCACACTGGAGTTTCACGACTCCCCGAAGGATCAGCGTGCGTGGGAGCTGGTGAATAAGACGAATCAGTTCAACCTGAACGGTGCTCGCTATACGGAAGCCGATTGGGTCCGGGCCGTCTCACAGCCAGATTCGGTACTCATGGTGGTGAATTACGAAGATCGATTCGGCCCACTCGGCAAAATCGCGGTTCTGCAAGGGCGGCATCACGGCGATGTTTTGGATGTGGATGTATGGGTGATGAGTTGCCGGTCCTTCTCCCGCCGCGTTGAACACCAATGCCTGAGGACGCTGTTCGAACGCTTCGGATTGCGGGAAATGGTTTTTCAGTTTGCCCAAACTCCCAAGAACGGCCCACTGCGGGAGTTTTTTGGCGGTTTGCTGGATACACAACCTGAATCGCCGTTTAGTCTCTCCTTCGAAACGTTTCAGAAGAAATGCTCGCCGCTTTATCACCGCGTAGTACTCAGTGAGTAAGAATGGATCAGATCAATACTCGTCTAGTAAGCTGCTTTAGAATTGTCTTCCCGGACTTGCAGGAATCGCAAATACCGGGGATCACCCAGGCTGCCGAGCCTACTTGGGATTCGGTTGCCGCCATTACGCTGGCGAATGTAATCGAAGACGAATTCCAGATCGAGATGGATCTCGACCTTTTACCAGAGCTCGATTCTTTCAATCGAATTCTTGATTACCTCACGGGCAAAGTGAGTACGGCATAGTTGTGTGGACACCTGTCTAAATGGCCGCCGCGCGCGTACATCATATAGGCTTTGTGGTCGCCAGTATCGCCGCATCTATCGACGGGTTCGTGCGGTCGTTGTCGGCTGAGTGGGATGGAAAGATTTTTGCCGATCCGCATCAGCGCGTGAAGGTGACTTTCCTGAGTACCAGTCCTGCCGATCCTCAAATTGAGTTGATAGAGCCGGCGGAAGAAGGCTCGCCGGTCGGAAAATTTCTTGTGGACCGCGGCGGCGGTCTGCATCACGTCTGTTATGAGGTGGAGGATCTTGAGCAGGAAATGCAGGAGAGGCGATCCAAAGGCGGATTAATCGCGAGACGCCCCAAGCCGGCGGTGGCATTCGGCGGCCGCCGCATTGCCTGGGTGATTACTTCCGAACATTTGTTGATCGAACTGCTGGAGCGATCGACGGAAGACGTTTGCCCAGCGCCTCCAGGGCCCAGTGAGGCGAAGGCATGATCGAATCCTTCATCCTGAAAATCAAACGCGGGGAGGGTCCATTCTATGGCACCCTGCGGGCCTTGGCGGTTCGGCTGACGACGGGCACGTTACCGCTGCCGCGATTTCTTCATCCGGTCTTGAACGTTCTTTTTCACTCTCATGCGATGACGCGGATCGCGTTTCGCAGACTGTGGGCCTATTTCTATCTGGAGCCGCTCTTTCGTGGCCGTTGCGAGACCCTTGGGAAACGCTTTCAGTTATCAAACATGCCCGAGGTGGACGGACATGTCAAGATTTACATTGGCAACAATGTCAATTTCTTTGGAAAGATCGGGATTTATAGCGCGAGAATATTCGACGACCCCAAGCTGATTATTCAGGATAGAGTCGACATCGGGCACAATGTCAGCTTTGTCGTAAACAAGGAGGTCATCATCGAGGAGGATGTCAATGTCGCGACCGGCGCACGTTTCATGGATTCCGACGCACACCCCAGGGATGCGATGGAACGGATCGCGGATCTGCCCCCCAGGCCTGAAGAGATTAAGCCTGTCAGGATCTGTCGCCGGGCGTGGATTGGGCAAAATGTCTTTGTGATGAAGGGCGTGACGATTGGCGAGGGAGCCGTCATCGGCGTCAACAGCGTGGTCGTAACGGACATACCTCCTTATTGCGTCGCAATGGGCAATCCAGCCAGGGTAGTGATCAAGAACGCAGGGGGCGTTACCCCGCAGGCGGGTGCCGCTCCGTAGGTTTGAACGCGACTGGCCTCACACACCACTCGTGGTTTCGCCCATCCAGTGACGGTAGGTGTCATCGAGCGCGCGCCCAAGAATGTCCCAATCGTAGCGTGTGGCCACCAGGCGTTTACCCTCGAATATAAGCGTAGAGCGCAAGGCGCTGCCGTTGGAAATCGATGCGAGCGCACCCAGCCAGTCCTTTTCGTTCTCGGCCATCAAAATATTCTGGCCAGGAGTGACTTCCAAGCCCTCCGCGCCGAGTGCTGTCGAAACTACCGGAACGCCGGCGGCCATCGCTTCGAGAATCTTCAGTCGCGTTCCCCCGCCCGTGCGCAAGGGAACCACGGCGGCCACCGCCTCTCGGTAATAAGGCCGCACGTCGGGGACAGTGCCCGTGACTTCGATGCCCGGTTGGCCCGCAAGAGCGTTCACGGCCGAGGCGGGATTCGATCCCACCAGGGTGAGGCGCCATTGCGGGAAACGGCTCCGCAGGTGGGGCCAGATTTCGCGACTGAACCATACGGCCGCATCCACGTTGGCGTGATAGTCCATCGATCCGACAAATACGATACGGCCGGGAGTCGCTGGTTCCGCGCCAGGCGCTCCGAAGAACGCGACATCCACGCCATTGCCGACCACTTGGATCCGGGCCTCCGGAACCCGGCAAAGCAGTTGCCCCCGTTCTCGTTCGCTGCAGACGACGTGGCCGTAAGCCGTCCGCAGAATATGTTCCTCCACCATCCTCAGACGCCGGGCCGTAACCGAGGCGTATATTCTTTTCGGAATCGATCGCTCCTGCGTGCTGTACCGGTCCATCAATTCGGATTCGATGTTGTGCCAGTTATACACGATCCGTGCACGGGGCATCGCCTGCTCCAACATTTGCTGGTAGCCTGCCATGTGAATGATATCCAGGTGCACCAAGTCGAACGTCTCCTTGCGCAGCACCTCGTTCAGCGCCTGTTTCATCGCATCCGAAGTGTAGTTGATCACCGGCAGTGGCCATCGTCCGAGCAGGCCGCGCGCAATCCGTCCGGGGCTATACAATCGAGGTGACGGGACGGCTACGATTCGATGACAGAAAGGCAGTTCCGCAGGACCGGGACAATCCAGAGCGGGATCAGAAAAAAAGACATAGGTGAGTTGGTTCCGCTGACCCAAGGCCCGCGCAAAATGATACTCCCGGAGCTTCGCACCAGTGCGTGGAGGCCACGCTTGACGTGGCGAGAGAAACAGGATCTTCAAACCGTTTTAGTATTACATGAAGGCCCCGCTCAAGGAGAGCAAATCAGACCGCGTGTGGCCCGCACGGACTCATGAGAACCGTGCTTATCTGCCACGCCGGGGACGATCTCAACCGCATCGGAACGGCGCGTTGGTTGGCCTCGTTTACCGATTTGGCCGGCATCGTTATTATCGAGGAAGGTGGACTCTCCACCTGGCGCCGCGTACGATACGAAGTGAGGCGCAGCGGTTGGCTGCGATTTCTGGACGTCCTCGCGTTTCGTGTTTATTACCGGCTGTTCCTGGCTTCCGCCGATCACCAGCAGGAGCAGGCGATCCTGGCGGATATATGTTCTCGATATCCGGAGCTGAGCGCCAGCACGCGCATTTTCCGTACGCCCACCCCCAATAGCCCTGAGACGGCCCGGTTCTTGCGCGAGTGCACGCCGGACCTGGTAATCGCCCGGTGCAAGGTCCTCCTTAAGGAAAGCATTTTCACTCTGCCACGTGCCGGCACTTTTGTGCTGCATCCGGGCATTTGTCCCGAATATCGCAATGCCCATGGGTGCTTCTGGGCCTTGGCGAACCGCGATCTTTCCAATGTGGGCCTGACACTGCTCAAGATCGATCGGGGTATAGACACCGGCCCGGTTTATGGCTACTATCGCTATGCCTTCGAAGAAGCGATTGAATCACACATCGTGATTCAGCATCGTTCCGCGTTTGAGAATCTGGATTCCATCGCGGAAAAACTTCGAGAAATCCAGCAGGGTGTCGCACAGCCCATGGATATAGACGGGCGGACCGGAGCCGTGTGGGGGCAGCCATGGCTTTCCACCTACCTCCGTTGGAAGCGCCAGGCAGGCAGGCGGCGATAATGAAAGCTATCACGCTGCTTTATCACGACGTGGTAATCGGTCAGGATTACCGTAGCAGCGGATTTAGCGGCCGTGATGCAGACGTATACAAGTTCGATCGCGATGTCTTCGGCCGTCACCTGGACGCGATCGCTGGTGCTGCCTCCCGCGCTCCCGGCAAGGCCGCGGAATTGTTGGCTTCCCCGGACTCACCTGTGTTGATGCTGACCTTCGACGACGGCGGCGTCAGTGCTGATCACGTCATCGCGGATTTGCTGGAGCGCCGCGGCTGGCGGGGCCACTTCTTCATATCCACGGATTACATCGGCCGGCCCGAGTTTCTTAGTGCCTCTCAGATCCGCGACCTGCATCATCGTGGGCACGTCATAGGTTCCCATTCGGCTTCCCATCCTCTACGCATCTCGCACCTCCCGGAGTCCCAGATGTTGGTGGAATGGACCCGGAGCGTCGGCACTCTGTCCGATATCGTGGGCCAGCCGGTGGACATCGCTTCAGTGCCGGGAGGATTCTATTCTCCCGCCGTCGCTCGCGCGGCGGCTGAGGCTGGAGTACGGATTCTCTTCAACTCCGAGCCCATGATGCGCGTCCGCCGTGTCGGCCGATGCCTGGTCGTAGGCCGCTTCGGCCTCCAGCAGGGCGATTCTGATTGTCTCGCCGCCGCCTTTGCACGGGCAGCGCCGGTTCCGCGTTTGACGCGATGGACCTATTGGAATGCGAAGAAATTGTTGAAGGCCGCCGGGGGAGAGACCTGGCTGGCGTTCCGCAGACGATGGTTCGCCCGTTGAACCGGCTAGTTCACGTCCACCACGGCCTGCTCGGAGCTGGTCGCCAGCACGCTCCCTGATGCCGATATGTAGGTTAGCGTCACCAGGTGACTCCCTTCGCGCGCATCTGCGGTAACCGCGCATGGACTGCTGGTGCACGTGTTCGACACTGTTGTTCCGTCCGGCTTGGTCAGGGTTACGCGGACCTGCGTCGCATTCGGTACGGAGGCAAGATTAAACCCCACGTTCACGGTCCGATCGAGGGGGGCGGAGACGCATCCTTGGCGAGCTGATACCCAGGATTGCGTCCGTCCGTATCCCCAGAAGAATCCCCACCACTTGCCCGCATAGAGATTCCAGAAAAAGTTGTGAATATCCATATCGGTGATCCAGCCGATATCGTATCCGGAGTCCAGCGGGAATTTCGCGAACATCGCCGAGTAATAGTTGTCCCCGTAAGCGAGAAGATTGGGGTCGCGCGTCACACAATACGCCGTGCTGATCGCCGCTACCAGTTCGGGGGACAGCATTCTCACCTCCTGCGCGCTGCTCCCGCCAGAGCAGTCGACATTTCCCTTGGGTCCGTAAGGGGACTGGCAAGCGCCCCCGCCCACGCCGTACCACGGGCCTCTGTCTGGAATGCTCGCATGCGAATCGGTATCGAACGCATCTGTTCCCAGAAAGGTTGCGATTCCTGGGAGCCAGGATGTGTTGATGGTGCCGGCCAGTGTAGCGTTCAATGGCGGGCTCGATCCGGAGTTCACCAGCGCGTATGCCGACAAGCGCATCGCGTTCGAAGTGATCCCCAGCATGAACGGCTGAACGGTTGGCCCCACCCAGTTATTCGGGCCGCCTCCACAGCCTACTAGAATGCTCTTGCCGCTCCCGGTCGAGCCCGTGTAGTTGACGTCGAGCGTCGCGTGCGTCGTGTCCACGAAGGTAGCGACGTAGCCGCGCGTGTCATAGTAGGGGCTATCGCTGGTGGGCCCCGGCAGCGTGCCCATCATGACGTAAGCCGTATTGCCTGCATTGCAAAAGTGCGCGCTGCTCCATGCGCCCCCGGTCAGCGTGATCGTTCTCGATCCGGTGGTCGCGGTTATGGTCCCAAGGCCTCCCGTCCAGGAGCAGAACCCGGCGTTGCTGAGCGTGGTGCAGTAGGGAGCTACCCAGGAACCATTGGACTGACGTGCCGGCGCCCAGCGGCTGGTTAACGCCGTGTTGAGATTCGTAAGACAATTGGTGACTCGGGCAGCGTCACCGGGGTCCGTGATCGCGCACACCGCTACCGACGCCAATAGATAGGATTCTTCGCGAAGATCGTAACAGCCACCGACGGTGGGAGAAACGGCTAAGCAGCGCGTGTTTTCCGACATCGCAAAATCGAAGTAGTGGCGCAGCCCCGTCCATTTAGGGGAAGATCCCGCGGATCCGGCTGCGGCGTCTTCCTGCATCGCCCGGAGCACCATGCCCTCCAGCGATATATAGCGAGGGAAGGGGCAGCCCAGGCCGGAATCCCCCGGGCCGCAGGTCAGCTTGTCCAAGCTCGGGTTGTTATACCAGGCGTCCGCAAGCCAATTGGCATAGATCAAGAAGTCCTCGACGCCGGTGCGGTAGTAGGTTGCGTAAAAAGCCTTCACGTCATCGTAGTAGTTATCGTTGGAGGAGCCGCCGATCCAGGAGTTGTTGCTCAAGCTCCAAGTCGAGTAGTAGCAGCCCGTGCAGTTGGACAGTGTCCACTGATTGGCGGAGCCGCCGGAAAGTGTCAGGCTGGTTTGGCTGAGGACTGAGGATACTGTGTAATACCGCCGCCCGCTGGTCGCAATCGAATTGAAGCACGCCGGCGCGCTTCCCGAGGTGCAGTACCAGATGATGATGACGTTATTTGCCGCCAAGGGCGTGCAGGGAAATACCGCGCTCGATCCACAGAAGCTATCCCCGAAGGTGGTGCCTGAACCTGTGACCGCCGAACTGCCGGTGTTGGCGGAGAGGGTTCCCGGAGTGGTGCGCGTCTCCCAGGTCTTGATGAAGGTTGAGATTGAGGTGGGCGCCGTGCCTTGCGCCAATCCCATGTGGATCCCCCAGGCGAACTGTAGCTGATCTGCCCAGGCCCAGGGGTTCAGAGAGCTGGAGGTGCAGGAGCTGACGTCGCACGAACGGTCCATCCGCGTCATTGGCCCGAGCAGAACATTGATCCGCGGATCGGCAATAGTCACGTTGCCGTTTGCGTCGGTTGGAACGGCCCCGTCGTGGACCGTGCAGGTCGATGATTGGTTGCTGCTGTCCGTGACAGTGAGCTGGATATTGACGGGCCCAAAAATCATTCCACGAATCGTCGGCTGGGACGTGGTGTGTGACGACCAGAGCAGTTGTTGTTTGGGCGCGCCCGGCTCGGTCGGTTCGACGTACTGCCACATGTAAGTGAGGCCGCCGGTGGTTCCGTCCAATGCCTGGGAGCCTCGGCCGTCGAGCAGGGCTGGTGCGCCCGCGCGAAAGACCTGCTGGGGTCCGGCGTTACAGGCCGGAGCGTAGATCGGCGAGGACGTATAAGTGACGCTTCCGCCGCTCATATTCAATCCGTGGCCGCTCGAATCGTTCAGGTTCCCTTCGAACTCCCAATCAGCCAGATCGCCGCTGACGCCCGCCAGCGGGATGGTGGTGCCTACCGGGACCGCGCCGCTGAACCATCGCAGGAACGCCAGACTATAGCCGCTGGTCAGCGTGATCTGCATTCCCTGCCAGTTGGTTGTGGTGCTGTAGCTGGTAATCTGATTCACGGCCGACAGGCATGCCCCGCCCGGCAAGGGGCAGATTTCGAACGTCCATTGGGCGCCCACCAGAGTGCCATTGTTCGCGTTGCGCTGCACGCGCACCAGCGCATCGCTAAATTGGGCGCAGCAGTTCGCGATCAGGACGCCATTGTTCCCCTGCGGATCGAACTGTGCTCCGCCAGCCTCTATCCACACTCCCACGCCGGCCTGCTTGTAGAGGTAGAACGGCCCCAGAATCACGCCGGTCTGCGGCCAATCCGCGCCGAAACTATGGATACGCATCTCCCAGCGCATGGACTTCGTGTTTTGTCCCATGGTGGTCCACGGCGCCGAGTTCGGCAGCGTAGCTCGCGGGCTCCCGGTGGTAACCTGCACCGACTGCGCCCCGAAGGCCGCGCCTAAACCTAAGCCAAGAAATCCAACCGTGAGCCAGCCAATCGATTTATTCATGCTTGGCCCCGGTATAGCGCGCCGCCGCCCCATTGCGTCGCACCTGAACGCGAAGATATTGAGAATAATGCACCGTCCGTGTTCCCTATCGCGTGACGCGATGCTGTGGCTCATCAAACGGCGGCGGCTAGTGAGGCCTGGGCTTCGCCAGCACATTGAAGTGCGATACGGAAGGATTGATTTCATCCCGGCTTGGCTGATAAGGCGTTTCCGATTCCGGCCCAATTCGGAATACGTCATACCCGATATCGCGGAGAAAGGCGTTCAGCTCTATGCCGCAGTAGCCATAGGAATGCTGGTGTCGAGAAACTTCGACGATCAAAGCGGGTTTCTTTTCGGCCAGAACGCGCCGCGCTCCTTTAAGCACCGCTAGTTCATTGCCCTCGACATCCACCTTGATTAGGTCAATCCGCGACAGCCGATGCTGCTCACTGAGGGAATCGATGGTCTCGACTTCTACGTCAATGAATCTGGCGCTCTCGTCGGATAGAGGACGGAGGGAGTTCTGATCGTAACTGTCCGGATAGAAATAGAACCGCGCACTGCCTGGCTTGTCCGATAAAGCCCGCTGAATGCAAGTCACTCCGCTACAACGATTCGCCGCAACATTACGGCACAATTGCTTATATACGGCCGGAGTCGGCTCAATCGCCAGGATCTTCAATTGGTCCCCTGCCACGCGGGAAGCGACCAATGTGAATTGGCCCACATACGCCCCAATGTCCAGCATGACCATTCCCGGTTTGATGATCCCGGCCAGCACTCTTCTTGTTTCCGGTTCCGTTAGGCCGGTGCGCCAGAAGACGTGGCCCGGACCATCGAACGGATCCACTTGGATCTGAAATCCGTCAATGTCCATCGTACGGGAAATCCTGACGGCGAGCGTTTCTTTAAGCTCACGCAATAGCCAGTGGGGTTGATGAGACCGTGGACAGACGGTGAAGTATAGCCGCACCGCTGGCCGGGCGAGCCAGTGGAATCTACGGGCGGCGGACAGAACTATGGCTGATCTCGGCATCTTATTGATTCTTCGATTCTACCCGCATGTTACCTTAATTGAAATGACGCCCGGTCTCAATCCTACGATCACCTCCCCATGACTTCCTGCCTACTTGTACTTCCCTGGCATTTGCGCTACACGGGGGGTGTCAACGAAGTAGTCAAGAGCCTGTTGCAGCATCTGGCAGCCTCCGGAGAATTCAATCCGGTCCTTTTGGTAACGTCTCTGGACATCGATGCCGAATGGGATGCTGCCCAGCCCTACGCGACGTTGTACGAATCGGTCCCGGGCCCGCTCGAGGCCCCCAGCCGTCCGCGGGCCCTTTTGTCGTTTCTATTTCGCTTACCTTCGCGTCTCCTCAAACTGCGCAAGCTGCTGGACGCGACCAGAGCCAGTGTCGTCAACCCGCATTATCCGCACCTGGGCCTACTGCACTTTAGCATCCTGCGGGCGATGGGCCTGTTTCGCGGCAGCATCGTGCTCTCCTTTCACTTGAGCGACGCTCACAATGCGGACAGCGCACATGGCTTGGAGCGGTGGCTCTGGAAGTGGCTCCTGTGGTCGGCTGACCGTATCGTCACTCCCACCGATGATTTGTACGAGCCCCTGTTGCGCGTGGCTCCCGGCATCCGCGCCAAGCTCGTCACGATCAACAATGGCGTCGACTTCGCGCTGTGTTCCTCCCGGCCTCCGGCGTTCGATCGCTTCCCTCCGGAACTTACGGGGAGACCCGTGGTTTTGAGCATCGGAAATTTTGAAGCGCGCAAAGGCCACGACGTAGTCATACGCGCGATGGTCCAGGTTCGCCGCGAACGGCCCGCTGCGGCGCTGGTCGTTCTGGGCGCTGCGCGTCCCTACTTAGGCGAGTTGGAACGGCTGCGGGAAGACTTGGGGATGGAGGCCGCGGTTTTCTTCTTCGCGAACGTGCCCCACGAAATGTTGCCGTGTTATTTGAGCCGCGCCTCCCTCTTTGCCTTGGGCACCGAAAGTGAAACCTTCTGCCTGGCGCTGCTTGAAGCGGGCGCAGCCGGCCTGCCGATTGTTTGTACCCAAGCCCCAGGGGTGGTCGAAGTAATTACGGATCGCACTACAGCGCGCCTGGTTCCCATCGGCGACGTGGACTCCATGGCGAAAGCCATCCTGGAAACACTGGACCATCCAAAGGAGGCCGAACAGCGGGCTTCTGTCTTTCGCCAGGAAATCCGTGATCACCTCACCTGGGACCACCACTACCGGAAATACCAATCCCTCTATTGCCGGCTTCGCGATGGCGGTGTGAGCCGCCCCGGCGCTTAGCGTTTTACAATACTGCCTGCCCCAAAAGCATTCACCTGGCCATCAGCGTGGTGATCCGCTGCGGCAATCCCCGCAGCAATTCCCATTCGCCTGGCGTCGCGAAGCGCAGCACCAGCAATAAGAGCAAATATGAGCACAGAAGCAGCGCCCCCCAGCCGATCTGCATCACTAACGAAGATACCGGGACCAGGAAATATGCGCCGGCTGTAATTAATACCACCAGACCCAATTTCTGCAAGCGAACGCGTTCCAGATGATACGGCTTGATCCGGTAAGCCGCGACGGTTGCCTGGATCCCGATCGCCAGGAACGCGATCAGAGTGGCGATAGCCGCCCCGCGGGCACCCCAGCGAGGGATCAACGTAAAATACCCTGCCAGGCAAACCACCATTCCCACCCAGTTGAAAGCCGTATCGTATCCGGGTCGTTCATACGCCCACAGTAAAGCGCGAAAGAAGTCTCCCAGACCTCGTACTACGTAGGCTGCCAGAATGATCGGGACCAACAGAGCCGCACCGGCATAGGCCGGCGTAGTGAGGATCTTCAGCGCCGGCCGGCAGGCCACCAGCAGTCCCAGCGAACAGAATGTCAAAACCGCCGCAAAATAGGTGAACAAGCGAGCCACCACAATGTCCGCGTCCGGGCGCTTTACGATCTTGTATACCTGGGCGGACCAGTAGCTGTTAAAAGCGCTATGCACCATGGTGACCATCATTCCGATCTTGTAGGCCACCCCATATACGCCCAGTTCCGAAAGCGGCCGGTAATGCGGCAAAAGGAAACGATCCCCGAAGTGAATGATGAACAGAGCAATGCCACCCAGTCCCAGCTGCACCGCGAACCGCAACATCTTCAGAAATAGGGAAAAAGAAGGAAGCGCCGGGTGGCGGGTCAGGGCAAATACCACCAGGGCCGCTGCTACCAGCCCGGTCGAGCCCAGCGTTGTGAATTGCATTCCCCGTACTCCCAGGCGAAGGAACGCGATGAGAAGCACAACACCGCTGACCGTCAACACCGTCCGCAGCGCGGTGGCCCCTACATACGCCACCGAACGATCTTCCACCCTTAGCCATCCCATCGACGCTTCCAGCAAGAGGGCGAAAGGCAGAGTCAAGAAGAGGATGTGTAGATAAGGCACGTACCCGGGCTGAGTAAACACCAGTCGGCTGAGCCACGGGCTGGCCGCCCAACCTAGAGCCGCGACCAGAATACCGATTCCAAGAGAGCCGCTCAAAGTCGTACTGACAACCTTCGACTGTTCCCTTCCGGCGGGCGCTGCGAAGAAAAAGAAACCGAGTGCTGATGAGAAATCCACCGCGAGAAGCAAGCTGACCACCGCGGCGATCTGGTCCAGCAGGTCCAGGACGCCCATATCGGACTGGCTTAGTAGGCGGGTGGTAATCGGAAGGACAATCAAGCTTCCTAGCCGCGGAGTCGCCGTCGCGAGGGAGTATATCGCACTGCCGTAAAACGCGCTCCGGACCAGCGAGCGCGCCGAGGAGCCGTCGCCAGCAGAATTCACAGAACTTGGCGGGGCAGTCTCTTGTTGCATTCAGGGAGGCGTGGACAGCCGTTCCTATTCACTCTATCGCACGCCTGGTGCTCGGGTCTCTAGGCTGGATTGACCCGTGGAGTACCAGTACTCGTAGAACAAAATACTCAAACTGGCTTGGATTTTAGCGATGGTATACTTCAGGCAGATTGCTTTCCGCACCCACCAAACCGACCTGGAGGCCGTCCCTAAGTGGCCGTGGTAACGCCCCTTCTTCGCCTTCTCAGCAAGATCTTCAGACCAGGATCGATCTGAATAATCCCACCCGCCGGTTCGCATTCTATACTGCGGTACTCTACGTCTTCTTGCGCTTCAGCATGTTCCATGAACTGCTGACGTACTACCTGCACTTCAACACCTACATCCTGTATCTGGTAGGACCTCCCGCGATTTTGGGCGTGCTGTTGAGCGGCGGGCTGCGCCGCACCTGTCGTCTTCGGATTGCGTATTTTTGGATGGCTTTCGCGGTCTGGCTGATTCTGGATGTCCCCTTCAGCAGTTGGCGGGGCGGGTCGGCGGGTGTGGTGTCTACTTTTGTCAGACTCCAGCTTCCCCTGCTGTTTGTGATAGCGGGCCTCCCGATGACCTGGAAAGAATGCCGGACCATGATCACGGCGATCACGCTGGCGGGCGTCACCAGCGTGGTAATGGGCCGGTTATTTGTGAGCCACGATAACGAGGGGCGCGTATCGCTCGCGTTCGGCACCATCGGAAATGCGAACGACTTCGCCGCGCATCTGCTGCTGCTTTTACCCTTCATCTTGTTTTTCGTGATGTCGCCCAGCCGGCCGCGTATTCTCCGCGCGGTCTTCTTTCTGGCCATCCCGTACGGATTGTATGTGATCTTGTCCACCGCCTCACGAGGAGCGCTGGTTGCGCTGTCGGTTGGCTTCCTGTTCATGCTGTGGCGAGCCACTCTAAAGGTTCGCCTGATCGCTCTGGTGGGCGTCCCCGTAGCGGCCGTTATAATATTCGCGATTCTTCCGCAGGCTATCGTCGACCGCTTGCAGACGTTTTCGGCATCCTCGGATCAGTCGGAGGATTCCGCCAGGGAGGCTGCCGCATCCGCGGATTCCCGCCTCTATCTCCTGACCACCAGCCTCAAGTTCGCAGTGGAGCATCCGATTTTCGGCGTCGGGCCTGGTCAATTCTCCTCGTTTGAAGGTAAGACCAGCCGGCAGGCGGGCCAGCACGGCGTTTGGCAATCGACTCACAGCATTTTTACGCAGATTGCTTCCGAGTGCGGACTTCCGGCCTTCATCTTCTTCGTTTGCGCCATTGGATCGACGCTCGCGACGTTTTTGCGGGTGCAAACACTAGCCGCACGTTACAAGCTGCAGGAAATTTCGCAGGCGGCATTCTGTGTCTTGCTGGGGACGGCGATGTTCCTCGCCGCCGCTGCCTTTTTGAATCTGGCGTACCTGTTCTATCTCCCTGCGCTCAGCGGTTTGGCGATTGCCATGTACTCTGCCATTCAGGATGAGATCGCCAATCTTGGCACTAAGGCGCCTGCGTCGGCTGCCCAGCTCTCTCCAGCGCGTGTATCATTCCCCCAGCGAAGATCTCCCCGTGCGGCGGGTATGATTTAGAGGTTCCCTCCGATCCTCGCCAGGAGGAGGTTCCTCGAAGCGAATGGACCCCGTTCGTCAGAGCATCAGATCGTTTCTCAGGCTCGCGCTGCCTTCCGCAGCACCGGACGTTCGCATCATCGAGAGAAGATCCGAGGATGGCTACACGCGCAGCTTGATCCGATACTCAGCCCAGGATGGGGATCAGATCGAGGCATTCCTGTTTCACCCTACTCATGAGACGCCCAGAGGAAAAGTCCTCGCGCTGCACCAGCACAATAGCCAGTGGATGATCGGCAAGAGTGAAATAGCGGGGCTGGCCGGAGATCCACTACAAGCGTTCGGCCCCGTCCTGGCCCGTTTGGGAGTTACCGTGCTGGCCCCCGATTCCATAGGTTTCGAATCGCGCGTCACCCCCCCGGGGTGGGGTACTTCGCTTGCGCCGCCCTTGGATAGACCGTACGGTTCCGTAGACGGCTGGTTGCAGCACTACAACCAAATGGCCCACCGTCTGGTGCAAGGGGATCTTCTCATGAGGAAGGTCCTGACAGACTGCGCCACCGCTCGGTTGGTTTTACAGAATTTCGAACCAACGGACGCGGCGCCGGTCGGGGTGCTGGGTCACTCCTACGGTGGCATGCTCGCTCTATTCCTGGCAGCGTTGGATACGCGGGTTGCCTTCGCGTGTTCGAGCGGAGCAGCGTCCTCGTTCCGCTATAAGCTGGCCCATGGAATTGGCCTCGAGATGTCGTTGATCATTCCCGGCTTTGCCCAACGATTCGATTTAGACGATCTCATGCGATGCGTGGCGCCTCGACGGCTGCTTCTGGTTTCGTCGGAAGAAGATCCTTTGACCAAGGACGCGGATGACCTCTTCAAGGCCGCACTGCCGGTTTTTGACGCGCAAAATTGTGCCGGTCACCTCCAACACCTCCGTTTCCGAGGTTCTCACGCCTTAGATCCAGAGCGATTCCAGGCGATGGTGGAATGGACGGTGGCGCGTTCCCGGGACGAGCAGGCCAGCTGACTCCATTTTCGAAATTACGTTTTTTTGACCAGGCGGCAGCGCACAACCGCGGTTGTGAATTCGCGAGTCAAGCGGTTGTGGAACCTTCGAAGCTTTCTGATGGGTACGAGATTGATGGCGGCGAACTTGAGAGGACTGGCCGCGACCAGTTCCTCGAAGTGTCCAATCGTCATCTGGTTCAGGCCTCCCGCCACTTCTCCGAATCGTGTCGCACCATCGGTCTTAAAGGTTGACCGCCAACGGATAAGGGCCTCCTCCTCGAATATCAGATGCGCCCATGGAAAAACGGAGAACAGATGTCCGCCCAGGGGGTGATACCAGGTTGGCCCGAAACTGATGATCACATCGCCCGCCGGCTGCAACAGGGTGCTGATGATGTGCAATATTCCGGCGGGGTCCGCGAAGTGTTCAAATGCATCCACGGAGACGACGACGTCGGCAAGCTCATTCGTCGACGATGTGAACAGGCAAATATCCTGAACGCCCGCAGCCAGAGCTTTCTGTCTTCCTATTTGGAGAATCTCTTCACGGATATCAATGCCTATCACGCGTGCGGCTCCGCGCTGAGCCATTTCGATGGCTTCAGAACCTTCTCCACAGCCGAAATCGATCACGACCTTCCCGGCGATGTTGGCGAAGAAGTCGTCCCCCATTTGAACCTCGAGTTTCGACCGACCTTCGAAGGCGCCTCCCCCTCGGTCATCGGGTGCCCCGGCAGAGATTTTTTTTAAAATTCGATATTGCAGGCTGGTCAGCATTTCCCGACCGTTAGACGCCCTTACTGGTTAATGGGAATGATCGTTGTAATGGCGCCGCTGGTATTGGAGAGCAGTCCCAGTACAGTTAGGTCCGCCGTACTCGCATGGATCCGAAGAATCCCCTTTTTCCCTGCCAACGCCGGATAACGTGCGGTGCTGACGAATGCCAAGTGTTGCATCGCCGACAGACTGAAGTTATCCGCCACCAAAGAATTACCGGATTGATCGTCAAACTCGACAGCGAAGTTCAGGCCGGTGACCTTTGTATTAGCCAACGCTAGTGAAGTAATGTATTGTCCGCCTGTATTATCGAACGGGACTAGTATTACAGGATCAGGGGAAGGGAATGGGATGATGCACAGCGCCGAGCCCGGTAGGCTGAGCGGAACGACGGCCTCCGAAATCGCCCCGGTTCCATTCGGAACCAGAAAGCGAAAGGAGCCCTGTCCTCGTACCGTGCCCGTTGTGCTCATACTGGCCCAGCCCTGGGTTGTGGCGGAATCCGAGCTGGAAAGTACAACGTTCTGGGCTCCGCCCGGCGCGATCGCAAAGGTGTATGCCGAAGTGACTCCGAATCCCTGGACGGGGGCCACGAGAGGCAAGCCGTTATCTCCGAAGAATGAGAGTGTGACGGTGGCCACACTCGACGAATTCAAGTTGACCAGCGTGAAGGTGGTCTGCCAGCTGCCGCCGTATGCAATCTGGCCGAAAGTGCCCTGCTGCCCGAATGCGATCCCCGCGCATAAAATGCTCAACCCAAAAAATCGCAGAATGAACTTTCGCATAAAATCTCCTATCTTAATATCGGCAGGTTTGGCCAGCCTCTTAGAGTCCTGGCCGCCGAACCTCATGCTACCGGCCTGTTGACTGGGAATCGCCCTTCTGGATGCGATAACTGTCGCTATCAAAGTGCTGACTCGAAACCTCGAAGATGGTCCCATCGGAGAGTGCTTCAACCTGATGGGGTTGACCGGCTACGTGCCTTACGACGTCACCCCGGCTGAGCGTTTGTTCATGAAGCTCTCCGATCTCGGTATCCACCCATCGATGGATAAACTCGCCCTCAGCCACGTACCAGGTTTCGTCTTTCAGAACATGATAGTGCATGCTGGATTTAGCGCCTTTGCGGAAGACCAACAGCTTACCGCAATACAGCTCATCGTTGGCGAATATAAGCTCTTCACCCCAGCCTTTGGGAACTCTCAATCCATGTGTGGCGATAGGCTTTATCATTCCGGTTCACACAAGGTATAACACAGCCCGATTGGCCTTCTCGCGACCCTAGCATGCAGTCTTGGAGTAGTCACTGATAGCGGCTTCGATCCGTTCACTGGCATGCCCATCCCCGTACGGGTTGTGGATACGCGACATCCGCTGGTATTCCTCCGGACAATCGAGCAGGGTGGCGCTCTCGCGGACGATTGTGTCGCTTTCGGTTCCCACCAGCTTCACGGTCCCAGCCTCGACCGCCTCCGGCCGTTCGGTTTTTTCCCGCAGAACCAGCACTGGTTTTCCAAGGGAAGGTCCTTCTTCCTGGATGCCGCCGGAGTCGGTGAGGATCAGATATGCCCGGCGCATGAGATCGACGAACGGTACGTAGTCCAGCGGCTCAGTGAGCGTGATATTCGGATGAGAACGCAAGCACTCATTAACGATGGCCTGCACGTTGGGGTTGGGGTGCACCGGATAGACCAGATGGACGTCGTCGCGGTCCGCGATCCGCGCCAGAGCCTGGCAGATTCTCCTGAAACCTTCGCCGAAGCTTTCGCGCCGGTGCGCGGTGACCAGAATCAGACGTTTGCCCGGCTGCATATCCAGACCAAATGCGGACCCGGATGCCATTAGCTCGCCCCGGTCGAGCCGGTCGCTAACATGAAGAACCGCATCAATGCCAGTATTTCCGGTAATCCACACGCGTTCCGTAATCCCTTCGCGTCGAAGATTCTCGGCGGCTGAAGCGGTCGCGGCGAAGTGCAGTGTCGCCATTCTGGCAGTGAGCACCCGATTCAGTTCTTCAGGGAACGGCTGGCTAAGATCCCCGGTGCGCAATCCGGCCTCGACATGCCCGACCGGAACGCCGCTGTAGAAGGCGGCCAAAGCTCCGCACAGGGTCGAAGTGGTATCGCCCTGCACCACGGCCAAGTCGGGTTTTGATTCAGCGAAAGGCTGTTCCAGCGCCTGTATGATCCGGGCCGTGGATTGAGACAGCGTTTGGCCCGGCGTCATCACATTCAGGTCATAATCCGGCGTCACGGCGAAAGCCGCGAGAACCTGGTCGAGCATCCCACGATGTTGAGCCGTAACGCAGACTTTGGCGGAGTATAGGTCGGGAAGCGATTGGAGCTTCAGAAGCAGCGGACAGAGCTTAATCGCTTCCGGCCGTGTACCGAAGATAAAGAGGACCGTCCGTCGCAAGAGAACTTCAATTGTACCGTTCTGGGCGCACTACACTAGGCTCGTGAAGGTACTGATCCTAAACCCCGGCAGCGCGTCCCTCCGGTTTGCTGTGATTTCCGCCGATCCGCCCCCTGGAGACCAGGTTCGAGGAAAAGAACTGTTTTCCGGCGTCATCGAACCAATCGGCGGGGACGCACGCTTTATGGTTTATGACGGCAATGGAAAGCTTCTTCGCGAGGAGAGCGTTCCGGTCCAGGATCAGGCCGCGGCGGCCGCGGAGGTCTTCCGCCGCATGCGATGGACGAAAGCGGATTTCGACCTGATGGCTCTGCGCGTGGTGCAGGGCGCGGACCGGTTCCATGAGCCGGTGCGCATCGACGATCAGGTCCTCTCGGATCTGGAGGCGCTGGAGGATCTCGCGCCGCTGCATAACGCCGGCTCGGTAGCGGTGTTTCGCGCCTTCCAGGCGGCGCTGGGGGCCCAGGTGCCGGCCGCGGCGATTTTCGATTCCAGCTTTCACCGGACCATCCCGCCCGTCGCCTTCACCTACGCAATTCCCCACGCCTTGGCCGCAAAGCATAAGATCCGCCGATACGGCTTCCATGGAATCTCGCACAACTACCTGATGCTGCGCTACGCGGAAATAACGGGGACCCCGGTTTCGCAAACGAACATCATTACGCTGCACCTGGGGGGCGGATGCTCTGCCGCGGCGATCCAGAACGGCGAATCCGTCGACACTTCTATGGGTTTCACGCCGCTCGAAGGTCTGGTAATGGGAACACGTTCCGGCGACATTGATGCGGCGCTGGTCGGATTCCTGGCGCGCAAGGAAAACATCTCGGTGGAGGTGGTCGAACAATGGTTGAACATGCGGTCCGGCCTGCTGGGGATCTCCGGAATTTCGCAGGATATGCGAGTCCTGATGCAGCAGGCGGACACGGACGCGCGAGCGCGGCTGGCCCTGGAGGTCTTCTGTTACCGCGCGAAAAAATACGTGGGAGCGTATCTCGCCGCGATGGGCGGTGCTGCCGCCGTCGTATTCAGTGGCGGAATCGGAGAAAGCGCATCGGGAATCCGTAAAAGTATTTGCCAGGGCCTGGGGCGCCTGGGCCTGGATCTGGATTCCGCGCGGAATGCGGACATGCAGGGGAAGGAAGGGCGCATCACGCTCGACGAATCGCAGCTTCATGCCTATGTCATCCCGACGGAGGAAGGACTGATGATGGCGCACCTGGCGTTGCGCTGGCATGCGCGCTCGTCCGCGACCTAGCGAGCCTTAGCCCTTGGATGGGATTATTTCGGGTTCCTTGGTATCGGCGGGGGCGAAGTGTGATGGGACTGTCTCTCGACGTAAAAATTCCGTTGCCAGTGCGGCGGGCAGGGGCCTGCTGTAGTAGAACCCCTGGGCGTTGGCGTCTCCAGCCGTCGCAGCCAGAAATGCTTGCTGCTCTTGCGTCTCCACGTTCTTGGCGACAATCTCCAACCCCAGCCGGGCCGCGAGTTGAATCATCAGACGAACAGAGGCGGCGTCGGCGGCGTCGGACGTCATCGATTTAATGAAATTGGGAGCAATCTTGAGGCGCTCGACACGATAGGCTTTTACTCGGCCCATGGAGGTATACTCTGCCCCGAAGTCGTCGATGGCGAGCCGCACTCCCAAGTCCCGCAGTTTTTTGAGAACGTTTGAATTCGTTCCATAGGCCTCCGAGAGAACTGCTTCGGGCACGTCAAACTCCAGATCTCTTGGCGCGAGGCCCCATTTTTCGAGGATGGCCTGGACAAAATGACAGAAGCCCAGACCCAGTTTCAATTGAGAAACGGAGAGGTTGACGGCGATCATGCGAGGCTCTACCCCCTGGTCTCGCCACTGCCGGAACTGCCCGCAGGCCCGATCCAGAACCCAGGCGCCGAGTGGGACAATCACCCCGGTCAGTTCGGCGGCGGGCAGGAAGGCGCCGGGTTTCAGCTGCCCCAGGCGGGGATGATTCCAGCGGACCAAAGCTTCCATGCCGACAACCTCGCGGGTAGCCACCGCTACTTGCGGCTGGTAATACAGTTCCAACTCATTGCGCTCGATACCCGCCCGCAACTCCCCTGCCATGGTGACGCGCTCATGAACGATGGCGTCCAGTTCCTGTGAATGGAACCGGTAGCGGTCCCGCCCTTCTTCCTTGGCGCGATACAGAGCGCGGTCGGCCTGCGCCAGGATCTCCGCTGCATCCGCCACCTCCGGTGCATATAGTGAGATGCCCACCGAGGCAGTGACGCGAAGCACGTTGCTCCCCGCGGTGAAAGGTGCTGCTAAAACCGCCCGCAGCGTGGCCGCCAAAGTTCCAGCCGTGGCAGGATCCGCAACATCGGTCTGCAGGACGCAGAATTCATCGCCTCCGAATCGTGCCACCAGATCGGTTTCCCGGACGACGGTAGCGAGCATGCGTTGGGCGGCGGTTTTCAGAACGATATCGCCGGTCGGATGTCCCAGCGTATCGTTCACATCCTTGAAGTTGTCGATATCCACATAGAGCACCGCGAAAGAATTATCCTCGCGCCGGGCGGCGGCCAGCGCGAGGCTGACCCGCTCGAGGAAGGTGCTCCGGTTAGCGAGCCCGGTGAGAGGATCCGTGCGGGCCAGCCGCGCCAACTCGTGCTCGGCCTGCTTACGCTCGGTGATGTCGTGAAATAGGAACATGCGCCCCAGATATTGCTGATGCTGATCGTGGAGAGCGGCGCTTTGTCGTTCGAAGACCCTTCCGTCCAGGAATTCAATTTCGTCGTGGACCTCCTGTTCGGGATGTTGGTGCAAGCGATCGAGCCCGGCCAGGAATTTTTGCGGATCTTTGAGCATCTTGCCGACGGCCTGCGACACTGTTTTATCCAGTTTCGCTTTGGCATCCCCGGATGGGATTTTCCACATATCCAGAAATTTCCGGTTGCTGGTGAGAATCCTCCGGTCTGTGCCGACCACCAGAAAGCCGCTCGGGGATTTTTCCATGGCGGTCTGGAACAGCGTGCTGATAAAGTTGAATCGTTCTTCGGCCTGCTTGCGTTCGGTGATGTCGAAGAGCATGCCATCGAACGCGATCGGACTGCCGGCCGGGTCGCGGACCGCGGAGATATGATTTTCAAACCAGCGGTAATTCCCGTTGGCGAAGCGGATGCGGAACGTCAGCCAGTTCGGCCCGCCGGCGTCCGCCAGCAGGCTCTTCATCCATTCCATGACGCGCGCCACATCGTCGGGATGAACCAGAGCCATGTAATAATGCGGCGTCGCACGAAACTGAGCTGCCGCATAGCCCCACTTAGCGATATTTTCCGATATATAGATCAGAGGCATGCTTGGCTCCGCTGCCAGCCGAAACAGCACGGTAGCGCTGTTTTCCACGATTCGCTTGGCATCCGCCAACTCCGTGAGGGACCGGCCTCGCGCAATGGAAGCCCCGATGAGGTCTCCCAGCAATCGCAAAGCGTCTGTCTCTGCCGTGGTCCACTTTCGTTCGGCGTGACAATCGTCGAAACCCAGGTATCCCCAGGGCTTTCCTTCCACCGCGATGGGCACCACCAACAGAGACCGGACGTTCATCGTTCTCAGGAACTCTGCGATGGGGCTCACCGTCTGGTGCGGGAGCATCGTGAAGATGTCGCCGGGCGCGAGGGTTGTGAAAGCGCCTCCCAGCATCGCCGCGACCTCCGGTCCGGCGTCCATTGTGCCCCGTTGCATCTGAGGTTCCACGCCGGGTGCGTTCCACGCAACTCGCTCGTTTATCAGAAGACCGCCTTGCACGTCTGGCGATCTTTCGAGCACCACGACACGGTCCACTGCAAGGGCTTCGCCCGCCTGCCGAAGCGCGTCCGGCAGCGCGGCATTGAACGAGGGATCCCTCATCAGTTGAGCCGCGATCTTAGTAATCGCGTCCAGGATGCGATCGCGTTTCAGGAGCTCCGCTTCGGCTTCCACCCGCCGGAGGTATAAGCCGATCTCGACAGCGATTTCATCCAGGAAGGCGCAATCCTCTTTAGGGAAGTGGCGCCCGCCTAAATGCCCAGCCTGCAATTCGCCTCGGACTGTCTCGCCGTCTACGATGGCGGCACGATGATTCTCCGAAGTCTCACGAAAATTCAGCGATGCGATGCTCCTGCCGTCCAGGGTTACTCGCGCGCAGGCCGTCTCCGGATTTTGACAAATTGAAGGTAGGGCTTCCGTGAGCCATTTCAGCGTCGAATCCGGAGCATCCCTCCGTTCTCGCCTGATCTTTGAGAACCGGATGAGGAACTCCTGCCGGCGAGTCGCCAGTTGCAACGCCTCTGCGCCTGGATTGCTTTCCTGAAGTTTGTCCGCCAGACGGCCGATTTCTTCCTTCACGTCTCTCATTTCATACGCCTCATTTCACAAGGGCCGCCAGGCTGAGCACGCGGGAGCTGATTTGCAGCTTGGCCCTTTCGGCCGCCGCCAGGTTTACCTGTAAGCTGATTTGGTCGCCCTCCAGCAGGAGTCCGATGATTCCTCCCGCTGCCGTAAACTCCGCTGTGTCTCCCACAGTGAGCACGCCAATGGCGCCCAAGGGAACAAGGAGGGCGGACATCCGCCGGCGCTCGGATGCCGCGATGAAGAGTATCTTGCATTCGTTCGCAGCCGGAAGATTGGCGAGCCGGTACACGGCTAACGGCCTGCCGCCGACGGTCTTGCCTCTGACGGCATCGTCCAAAAAGCTTCCGAAGGGATCATTCCCCAGAATGCAGATCTCCATCGCGGCGGACGGGCTGGAGAAGGTCTGCGGAGGCCACTCTACAAATTTCGCCAGAGTGTAGAGGAACGCTGCCTTCACCTGGTATTCGTTGAAAGCCCGCGCCCGGCAGATTCCCAAGGACAGGAGCCCGAGGATGAGACTGCGCCGGATTGCGCGTGACATTACAAGCGCCATGTCAGTTTCACGAGCGCGCTCCGCTGCTGGCTGCGGTCAGGATACTGTTAGCCCCCGAGGACGCAGTGTCCTCGCGGGTGATCGCATCAGGCGCAGACCCCACCTTCAAGAGCGCCTGCCCGTGGTTCGCCAGCCGGGTCCCCCGGAGCTTCATCCGGCCTTCCGGAGCGAGATCACTTATATCCCTGGCATTAGAACCGCGCGGAGAAGTCTGACCCGCGGCGTTAGCGACAAGGATGCAAACTGCTGCAAGCAGAAGGCACAACTGGATCGGGATCCCGCAAATGCATGTGCGAGCGCACTTGGTGGGTAAGGTCATTCGGCCGGGTAAACGTAGCAGCTTGCATTTCTCCAGAACAAGTTTTCTGCACGTCGGACTCCAGTGAGATACTCCTGCTTGCTGCTGCTCGGATGGTGCTCAATCTGCCTTGAAGTTAACTGCATGAACCCGCGTCCGCAGATCACGGCGCCTGCTTCCCGGGGCTGGGCCATGGCATTCAGGAACTCGTCCATCCGGACCAAGCTGGCGCTCCTGATCGTGGGGACCACCAGTGTGGCCCTGGTTCTGGCGGGAACGGGATTTCTCAGTTATGAAAGCCATCAGTACCACGCGGGCGCCACGCGGGAGATGTCGGCGCTCGCAGAGATCCTGGCCGATGGGAGCACCGCGGCCCTGAGTTTCGGCGACAAGAAAGCCGCGCGGGAAACGCTGGCCGCGCTGCATGGCGATCGGCGGCTTCTGCGGGCCGTAGTGTATGACAAAGACGGCGATTCCTTTGCCGTCTATACCCAATCGGGCACGGAAGCCGCTCCCGTGCCCCGACATCCCCGGGCGGATGGCGCCTACTTTGAGCAAGGCACGCTACTTCTGTTTCAGCCCATCCAACTGACCGGCGAACGAATCGGCACAGTCCTGCTGGTCTCAAGTACCGGTGAAGTTCAGACGCGCCTGAAGCGTTACGCCGGGATTGTAGCCGTTGTTCTGGCGGGCTCCCTGTTGCTGTCCTTTCTCGCTATGGCCCGGTTGCAGCGCGTGATCACCGGACCGATTGCGTATCTGTCCGGCGTGGCGGAACAAGTTACGCTTCAGAGGGACTATTCGCTTCGAGCGGAAAAGACCGCCGACGACGAGATTGGGCTGCTGATCGATTCCTTCAACGACATGCTTTCGCAGATTCAGTTGCGGGAAGAATCGGTGCGCGCCAGCGAGGAACGATACGCCTTGGCGGCTCAGGGCGCCAACGACGGCTTGTGGGACTGGAATCCCGTGACACAGGAGCTTTATCTTTCCTCCCGCTGGAAAGAGATGCTGGGCTATGCAGATGCCGAAATCCATCCCCGCCTGGAGGAGTGGTTCAGCCGCATTCATCCCAGTGACCGCGAACGGGTGAAATCGGAGATTGTCGGCCGGCTAACATGCGCTGGCCCGATCTTCGCCAGCGAATACCGGATCCGCCGGAAGGAAGGCGGCTACATTTGGGTTTTGTGCCGTGGAATCGTGGTCCGCGACCCTTCCGGAAGAATTGTCCGGATGGCCGGCTCGCAGAGCGATATCACCCAGGGGAAAGTGGTCGATCCGCTGACCGGGCTACGCAACCGTTTGTACTTTATGGAACGTTTGGAAGCGCTCATCGACGAATGCGCGGGAAGGGCTGACTCCTTTGCAGTGCTGTTCCTGGACGTGGACCGGTTCAAAATCGTGAACGATAGTCTGGGACACGAGACCGGCGACTGGTTACTCATTGAGGTCGCGGAGCGGCTGCGATTGAGCGTCCGCTCAACCGACCTGAGCGCGAGGATTTCCTTACCCTCCGTGGTGGCGCGCTTCGGCGGCGATGAATTCGCGGTGCTGCTAGAAGACCTTCACCATACCTCCGAGGCGGCGATTGTGGCGGAGCGCATTCTTGCGCAGTTCGCGGCCCATTTCGAGATCCAGGGCCGCATCATATTCGCCACCGTCAGCATCGGGATTGCGCCGGGAGGTTCGGCCGGCACCTCCAAGGACCTGCTGCGCAATGCCGACACCGCGATGTATTACGCCAAAACTCGCGGGAAGGCTCGTTACGCGGTCTTCGACGACAGCATGCGCGGTCGCGCGGTGGCGCGCATGGAACTGGAATCGGACCTGCGCAAGGCTATCGAAGAGGAACAATTCCTGGTTTACTACCAGCCGGAAGTTTCTTTAAAGACAGGGGAAGTGGTTGGATACGAGGGCCTGGTCCGGTGGAATCATCCTCAACGTGGCTTGGTGATGCCCGGTGAATTTCTCCTGGTAGCCGAGGAAACCGGACTGATCGTCCCTTTAGGCCGGCTGGTTATGCGCGAGGCGTGCCGCCAAATGGCGGAATGGCATCGTAACTTTCCCAGCGTGCCGCGCCTGACCATCAGCGTTAATGCTTCGTCCCGGGAACTGGCCGATCCCGACCTGGTTGCTAACGTGGCGCGCATCCTCCAGGAAACCGGGCTGGATCCCGAAAGCCTGAGAATCGAAGTGACGGAAAGCTCGATTGTCGAAAATCAGGACCTGACGTCCTCCACTTTGCATAGCTTGCGGGACCTCGGCGTCCATCTGGAGATTGATGATTTTGGGACCGGCTACTCCTCTCTCAGCCGCCTGCATGAGTATCCTTTCTCCACCGTGAAGATCGACCGTTCGTTCGTCAAGGACATCGAAACGGAGACGGAAAGCCTGCATCTGGTGGAAACTATTCTGCGGCTGGCGCACGGCTTGGGTTTGAGTGTGGTCGCGGAGGGGATCGAAACACGGGAGCAGCTCGCCAAGCTGGCCGCACTCGGCTGCGGATACGGCCAGGGTTATTACTTCTCCAGACCCGCGGACGGTGAATCTACGCAGCGGGCCATCGAAGGGACCGTATTGCGCGAGCCCACCAGCGTCGGCTCCTGAAGTACGGTACCGCTGCTCTATTTCTTAGTGGCAGCGGCGGGAGAAACCATCGGTGCAGAGATCGGGCGGGACTGATCCGCGTTGGCCGCTTCGGCCTGCAGACTCTTCAGGAGGGTTTCGATGGGAATGGCGCTGGGACGCGCGGAGGCGGAGTTGCCCCGGGCCGGAGTCATGGAGTCCGCGCGAGTATTCGGGTCCATGAACGGCAGCGGATATTTCAACTGCGGTGCGGGCGTTCCTTGCGGAATCGGCCGAACCAGTTCCGGGGTGACGATCACCAGCAGCTCGGTATTTTCCTTGCTGCGCGATTTGGATTGGAAAAACTTGCCAAGGATGGGAATGTCTCCGAGGAACGGCACCTTGTCGAGAGTATCGGTCACGCGATTGTCCAGAAGCCCGCCAATGGCGAAGCTTTGCCCTTCGTTAAGTTCCACCGCGGTGTCCAGTTTGCGGACGGTGATGGCGGGAACGGAGAATCCGTTGACCGTTAGGCCGTGAGTGAAATCCAGCGCGCTTACTTCCGGAGCTACGCGCAGCGAGATGCTTCCGCGAGGCGTGATGGTCGGAACGAAATTCAAGCGCACACCGAATTCGCGGAACTGAATGGTTACCGCCGCGCCGCCTCCTCCGCTGGAGCCTTGCACCACGGGATAAGGAAATTCTCCCCCGGCCACAAAGCTCGCCTCCTTCCCGTTTTGCGCCAGGACGTTCGGTTCCGCCAGCACCTCCAGCAGTCCGCGGCTTTCGAGCAGCTTGATGGTCGCACCCAGGTTCAAATCCGGGCGAAATAGGAAGACGTTAAGGGCGTCGGAAAGCGTCGCGGAGGCTTTGACCCCCGAGTTCACCGACGCGATCGTAGGAGGATTAAATTGCCCGGTGGAGGCGGTGCCGATGGTGTTCGCGGCTCCCGTGCTGAACAGATTCACACCCAGCTGAGTGCTAATGCTGCGGTCCACGCTGGCGAATTTCACTTTGAGCAGGATCTGGTCCTCGGCCGGCGGAACGTCCACATACAACAGGTTGACTGCTTTCCCCAGAGTGGACGCGATCGCGTAGGCCCGCTCGGCGCTGGTCACGTCTTTCACCTGTCCGCGCAGGAACAAGGTTTCGTCTTCCTGGGTCAGGTTGATGCTCTGTCCCGGCAGTTCCTGGCTGAGCTGGCGATCGGCCAATTCGATTCGGCTGTTGGCCAGGAACCGGCTGGGACGGACGTCCAGGTCGTAATACAGTTTGGTTCCACCCTCCTGCCAGATGATGAGGGATGTCTCACCCACGGCTTTGCCGTTCACCAGCACTTCGCTGGGACTCACGGCCGTTACATCGGCGAAACCTCCCAGCCCGACCGAGACGCGTTCCATCGGGAGGCGACTGTTCAGCAGCAGGGATTTGCCCACGGCGAGGTCCAGCTGCGTTGTCCGGGGGAAGGTTTGAGCTGGCGGTACCGGGTCGCTTTCATTGCCGCGATGCTCTTGAGCCCCCGCGGAAGCGAACAACAGCGCCAGTAGACCGGCCAGTGGCAATGCAAGGGGTACCCGCCGAGTCGCTCCCAATACCGGTGGTTTGCGGCGCCAGCGCAGTTTGATTTTCACTTTGGATTCTCCTCGATCGTGAATGTGACTTGTGTCCTGGTCGCCCCGTTGAACACCTCAATGGCCCGACTCTTGGTGGCCGGCATGTCGGCTGACTGGGGTGGGGCAAGCGGCGGCCTGGCCTGCCCGTAGACGATCTTCGCGGGGTGAGTCTTGTCTCCCGGAGCGAGCCCGGGCCCGGGCGCCTGGGGTGGCGTTCCGAACAGCGTGGACATCTTCGTTCCCGGAGGGTTGGCCATTTGCAGGTCCAGCGGGTTGCGCAACACCAGCTGTATGCGAGTCTGGCTGCTGGCCAGCGTGAGTCTTTCAGCCTGTTCGGGGGTCACCAGCAGATTGACGACCTGCACCGGGTGCGGCTTGCCCTCGCTGTCCTTCTGCAGGCTCTCGCCAGCCGAGAGGACCTTGATGTCTTGCAGCAACGTAATTACGCGAGAACCGTCGGCCGGGCTTCCGCCCGGTGGAATCCCGCTCATCAGAACATCCACCCGCATTCCGGGTGTAACAAATCCGGCCAGGCCCACCACTTCGTCCACCCGAACGGCTGAGGCCCGCAGACCCAGCGGAATGATCGCCGCCAGTCCTCCTCCCGAGCCCGTGGCGGCCAGACGGTCTGCAAGAATCGGCTCGCCCTCGAATATGTCGGCGATGGCCCCGCGATTCAGCGCCGAATCCAGCTTGATCAGTGCGCCTTTCGGGAGCGTTCCCGCCCAGGGGCCCATCCGAGCATCGGTGGGTCCGATCAACGTTCCTATCGGGAGGTCTCGGGTGGCGACCACCACTTGCGCCATCGCCACCTGCGCGGGGCCGGAACTACCCCCGAATAGCCGGTAAACAAGGTAACTGGCGCTGGCGCCGCCGATCAGCGCGCAAATCAAAATGAGCACGAACCGTCTATTCATGGGAGCCGATCTGACGCTTCACATCACCTCTGTCCCTTTGTGAACGCAATTTATCGCCCATAAGCCTCCTGCTTCCGCATGTGTGCTATCAGCGTGTTTTCTCCCAGCTGCGATGGCACTGTAAACGTGCGAGCACACCAAGCCTCGAAGTTGCCATTGAGCACGCACACTAGGCTTTAGGGCTATCGGACCAATGCGGCCCGGCGTGTGAGCAGCCTCGGCCCCGCCGCTAAATTGAAGGTGACGTACGAAGTCCCCGCCATATTCAGCACGCCCACCACAATCGAGCCGTTGATCTGAATTCCCGCGTTTCCGCCCAGATTCAGGGTCTGATACCGGCTGGGCTGACTTTGCATGACCGTCAGCCAATTGGTCATGTACAGCGTTCCGGTCAGGACAATCGCCCCGCCGCCGCCCAGATTGTGGATCTGAGCTATGGCGTCACGGTCCTGGAAGAAAAGGATTCCCTGATAGAAGGAAGTATTGTCGGAACCGACCAGATGAGCGTTCGAATTAGACCCGAGATCGAAGATCCCCACGCCGGTGTTATAGACCACCATCCCCGATCCCGTTTTGGGGTCAGCCGGATAACCGGTGGCCATCAGCATGTTGCCGTTGGCGTCATTGATGAAGCCGCCGCCATTGACGTAATAGACGCCGGGCATGAATAGGGCGGTGTCATTCTTGACGCGGATACCGTAGTACAGACCCGGCGAATAGAGCGTACACGGCGCCGACGGGCAGCCCGCTCCCGAGATCACGGACTTGGTTCCCAGAGGGGGGACGGCCGGTGCGGGAATGTTCTCGTAGGGATCCCGCTGCGGCGCCGAAGGCTGGTCGTATTGACCGGTGATGCCCAAATTCAGGCCGGCAGGACGAATGGTCGGGCCGCCGGTGACCGCGAAATCGCCGCCCGCGCCGGTGGTGCAGTCCCCCGGGTCGTTCGGTCCGGCATGCGAGAGATCCACAGTGTTACTGATAACCACCGCCACGGCACTGCTGGAGTTCACCTGAACGCTCACCGAGGGACCTCCGCATACTTTGAGCAGAGCGGATCCATTCGTTAGCGCGCTGGGTAAAGAGGGGTGGGTTACCAGCAGAGGCACTTGAGTGGTCTGGTTGACGATGGCCGCTACTCCAATGGCGCCGACCGAGGTCGTAGAAGGTCCGATGAACCGGATTAATCCCGTATTCAGCGTCCTTTGGATTTTGACGCGAATGGCCGGCACCGGGTCATTGGAAAGAGGCACACCCGCTACTGTCGCAGGGTAGTCGATGATCACTGTATCCGTCGCGGATCCGCCGAATCCGTTCCTGCGGGCGTAAACGCAAGGCGTACGGCCGTCGCTGGTCGAACAGGTGAAGGAAACCGGCGGAGTCTCGGTTCCGAACGGAAAGGGAGCCGTGGAATTGGTTCCCGCGAAGAGACTCATGATGCCGGCCTCCGCCGCCGCGTCGGCCGCGGTCTGCGCCATCTGCCGGTGCGCATACATCTGGCCGCCGTCCATGGCCAGTCCCACGGCTCCGATCAAGAACAGGCTGAGTCCCAGAATCAGCAGTAATATAGCCTGACCCCTCTCGCCGCCCGGACCGGGAGCGGAACGTTTCAAAACGCGATTACTCCCTGCGATACGCTTCCCAGGCGCACCCGAAACGGAAAATAAGTGGTCAAGGGGTCGTACGGATAGACCACCGTGACGGACACGCGCTGTCCCGGAGCATTACTGGCGTTCGGGTAGCTCACGCCGATAACCAGGAGACTAATGCTGATCAGCCCCGCGCTGGCGAAATTCCGAACCACGGTGACCACCTCGGGCGGGTTGCCGGCTGGCCCGCTGGGCCCATCCACGCCGCTTCCGGTGCGCGTAGAGCCATGGACGATCGCATAGCGGGCTCCGGCGCGCGCGGCATTCGCAACGGTGGTGTAGACCAGGGCCATGCGGCTGATCTCCACCAGCGATAAAAGCAGAATCACGGCCATGAACGCGACCAGAGCGAATTCCACCAGCGTTTGGCCGCCGCTTCGCATGCGACGGACCCCCCGGCTGCGTGCCGTCATTGCAGCATTCTCATACTGGCTTGACGATGGATGGTGGTGGCCGGAAGAGTGGCATGAATGCCCAGTCCCCCGAAATCCCACAAAGGGACCAAGGGCTGATAATTGTAGGTCACATCCACGGAAGCCAGAATATATTTTGTCGGTTCCGGATCGGCCGGTGGGGAGTACGCGCCAGGACCGGAGCAGGTCAGGACGCTGTTGTTGTTTTTACAGATCCTCACGCCCAAACTCGCCCGGTTCAGCAGCGAACTGATATCGCTGGTGATCAGCGTGGTGATCTGCGCCGCGGTGGCCGCCGTGGGTGTTCCCACAGTGGCTCTTCCCTGGGCCATATATTGCACGCCGGAGCGCGCGCCGTTGGCCACTGTAATCCAGGCGAACAGGAATGCGCCAAAATTGAGAGCGTTTACGATCAAAAGGAACACTAGCGGGAGAATCAGTGCGAATTCAATGAGCGCTTGTCCACCCGCATCCGCCAGGCCTCCCACTGCGACGGGCTGGGGCGCGGGCATCCCGGATAGAAACTCGTTCAGTGTCTTCCGCTCATCCGGAGTGGCGAACACGAACTCCACGCCGATACCATCGACACTGTGCCGCACCACCCGGGCGGGGATCGACTTAGACCGCGACGGGACTATTCCGCCGTCGGGTGTAGGCGTGGTCTTGTAGCCTTGCAGGATCAGGCGGACGACCGTGCCGACGTACCAACGCTCCGGTGTGACAATGAAGGCGCCGCTGGCGCTGATATCGCGGATTTTGCGTCCTTCCGGGACCGAGCCGTCCCAGTAGTAAACGAGCAGCGATGGTTCGGCCCTGCGTGGCGCGCGCCGCTTTTCAGCGGACCAGCCACTATCCAACCAGCGCGAAATATTGCTCATCATTCCTTTGAACACGCCTTTGAACACGGAACCCCCTCCTTTCGCGTCCAAGACCCTTGACCCTGAAGATCCTCCCACTGCATCCGCACTTCCTCGGGGAAACAGATGAGCAATTCGTCACCCACGCGGGTGCACGACGAATAGATCGTGCGGATCCTCACATCGAGGACGCTCGAGTACTGGCAGCGCACCGGAACAATCTGCAGTGGATCCAGATGCTCGATCAACTGAATCACGCGATTGTCCCGGTCCAGATAGATCCGGTCTACGGGGAACGGTCCGCCCACCGTGAAGATCCCCGGGGACCGCATCAGCAGAATTCCATCTTCGCGTGCCGGCTTAGCCCAGGAAGAGCACGCCGACGGCATTCGCAACGCTTCCACCGCGCGCAGGCACAAAAACGATTCCCGCGTCCGGTTGAAAACGCAGAGCGTCTCCATCATCCTGATGCCTCTCCCTGCTCCTGGCGAGCCGGAATCGCGCGTTCCCGCGGGGGAAGGCATCCGGCTCGTATCTTCGGGATTTGCCGCCAGCTGTCGCCCATCCATCCCGGGATTCCTAGTTGAGTTTCTTGCGGCGGCGCAAGATGAGAAACGCAATCACGACGAAAAAACAAATGCCTGCGATGGCTCGAATAATCGTAACGTTGTCCATGGTGGTCTCCTTTCCGAGGCGATGCCCGACATGAGCCCCTTCGCCTCAAACGAAATACTGCTGGAACGCCGCGAACATGACAATCATGGAGGGCCCCAGCGTGACAACAAACAACGACGGAAAGATCAGGAGCACCAGGGGAAAGACCAGCTTCACGGTGGTCTTGGCGGCTTGCTCCTCGACCTCCTGGCGGCGCCGCGTGCGCAAGGAATCGGCATGGGCGCGTAACGCTTTGCCCACGCTGGTGCCAAACTTATCGGCCTGAATGATCAGGGAGGCTAGGGCGCGCACCGTGTCGACCCCGGTGCGCCGGGCGCATTCGTTCCAGGCATCCGCGCGCGGGCGTCCGGCCCTTTGCTCCAGGCTGATCAAACCCAGCTCGTCGGCGATCGCCGGCTGGCTGACTCGCATTTCCTCGGCCGTGCGCATGATAGCTTTGTCCAGACTAAGCCCGGCCTCCACGCACACCACCAGCAGGTCCAGAGCTTCCGGCAGGCCCAGGCGGATATTGACCTGCCGGGCCGAAATCAGCCGGCTCAGCCAAAAATCCGGCACCAGGAATCCGAGCCCTGCGGCTCCCGCGTAGGCGAAAAGCGGAGTGAGTCCGAAAGATCCCGACAGAACCGTAACGACGCACAGAAGCACGGGGGCGATAACCTTGGCGGCGTAGTACGTGTTCACATGACGGGCTTCGCGGTAGCCCGCCTGGGCCAGCATTTTTTGCAGATTTGAAACTTCTTTCGCGCTGCGTGGAAGCATTCCCTGAAACGGATACAGGAGCTTTTCCAGACGGGCCACGGCGGGCGATTCGCCGATCATGCCCGCTAAGATCGCGGTCTGGCCCCCCGGCATTACCAGTTGGGAGAGTCTGCGGCTCGCATTGCTGCGATAGAACATTAACGTGCCGGCCGTCAGGATGAGTACAAACGCGACGCTAAATGTTAACAATGCGATCCACATGCGCGACTCCTAGACGCGGATCCGGATAACTTTCCGGATGACCAGCGCTCCCACTACGTTCATGCCGATGGCTGTGTAGAGTAGCTTCAGCCCGGTCGGGTTGGTCCACAGCAGGCTGATCCCCTCCGGATGCACCATGTACATCGCGAACCCCAGCACTACCGGCAACAGAGCCAGGATCCATCCCGTCATCCGTCCCTGGGCCGTATGCACACGAATTTGTTTGCGCAAGCGAAAACGCTCCCGCGATGTCTGTGCCATTTTTTCCAGGACCTCGGCCAGATTGCCGCCGCTTTCCTTTTGAATCAGCACCGCGGCGATAAAGATCTGAAGGTCCTGGACCGCCATCCGGTTCCCCAGATTCAGGAGGGCCGTTCGCAAGTCCACGCCGAAATTCTGTTCCCGGAAACATTTGTCAAACTCGCCGCTCAAGGGTTCCCTGGTTTCCTGCCCGATAAAGCCGATGGCGGTCATGAAGCTGTGTCCCGCCCTTAAGGCGCTGCACAAAAGGTCGATGGCTTCCGGCAGTTGTTCTTCGAAGCGCCGAAAGCGTCTGCTCCGGAGTCGAACTACGTATAGCCACGGCAGCGGCAACACCAGAGCGCCCAAGGCAGCCGCCGCCATCACCGACCAGATCCTGAGGAAAAGCAGACACGCGGTTCCGATCCAGCCGAACAGGCAGATCATCAGCAGAGTTCCCACGGTCCACTCCAGATCCGCCTGCTGCAGCAGCAGGCGCAACCGCGACGCCACGTCCACCCGGGCAAGAATGCGATTCAACCACGAATAACCACTGAAGTGGTCCACGATGCGAATGTCGGTCGCGGATTCCAATTCGCTCGGCGCGAATTCTGAATGCTGAACGATCTTCAACCTGCGCTGCACCTGCTTCTCCGGAGTGCTGCTGTTGAGCAGTTTGGCCCCTACCGCCAGGGTTGCAGCCATTACCAGGAAAGCGATGAGAAGTGTCCACATACTTCTTTCAAGCCACCTCCACCGACTGCTCGAAGATCTCGGCCGGCAGCATGATGCCGGCGATCCGCAGACGGTCGAGGAATTTCGGCCGGATCCCGCTGGGCGCGAAGGCTCCGATCACTTTCCCGTCTGGCCCGATGCCTTTGCGGACGAAATTGAACACGTCCTGCATGCTGATGATGTCTTCCTCCTGCCCGGTGATCTCGGAAATATTGATGACTTTCCTGGTCCCGTCGCTCAGCCGCGCCACCTGCACCACGATCGAAATGGCGGAGGTGATCTGCTGGCGCAGGGCGCGATCCGGCAGATTCAGACTGGCCATGGCGACCATGGATTCCAGGCGCGACAGCGCGTCGCGCGAAGTGTTGGCGTGGATGGTGGTCATGGAGCCCTCATGTCCGGTATTCATGGCTTGCAGCATGTCAAAAGCTTCTTCCCCGCGTACCTCCCCCACGATGATCCGGTCCGGGCGCATGCGAAGGCTGTTGATCAGGAGCTGCCGCTGCCGGATGCCCCCGTTGCCTTCCACGTTGGGAGGCCGGGTCTCCAGCCGCACGACATTTTCCTGCTGCAACTGCAACTCGGCTGCGTCCTCGATGGTGATGAGCCGTTCCTTGGACGGAATAAAGCCCGATAAAATATTCAGAAACGTGGTCTTGCCGGCGCCTGTACCGCCGGAAATCAGCATGCTGATGCGCGCCTTGACCGCCGCCGCCAGCACTTCCAGCATTCCGGGCGAAATGCTTTGCAGCTTGATCAGCGTATCCGCCGCCACCGGCCCGCTCCCAAAGCGCCGGATGGACAGGCACGGCCCATCCAAGGCCAAGGGCGGAATGATGGCATTGACGCGCGACCCGTCCGGAAGCCGGGCGTCCACCATCGGCGATGATTCATCCACCCGGCGCCCGACCCGCGAGACAATCCGGTCGATCACTTGCATCAGATGCCGGTCGTCCCGGAACACGACGTTGGTTTTCTCGAGCAGCCCGTGCCGCTCGGCGAACACCATATCGGAGCGGTTCACCAGGATGTCGGATATGGAAGGGTCGTTGAGCAACGGTTCCAGTGGTCCGAGTCCAAACACCTCGTCCAATAGTTCGGATTCGATCCGCCCCTTTTCATTGGCGGTCAGCGGAACGTTGCGGCTGGCCAGCGTTTCCTGAACCACCGCCGCGACCGCTTGCCGCGCCCGCATGCCTTCCACCATGGACAGTTTTTCCAGGTCCAGCTTGGAGAGCACCGCCTGGTGCACGTCGGTTTTGAGTTGCTCAAGATTGAGCGTGTCCACTCATTCTCCTTATCGTTTTTTCAGGCTTGCCCATTCCCCACGTCGTCACCTGAACATCCCCAGCAAGTTCCTGGACTTCTTACCCTGCACCGGCTTGCCGGAGGCGTTGGTCGCCATCTTGTTCACGATGCGACTGATGGGGGAGTCTTTCATCGCCAGCGGCACGCCCGTATTCTCGGCCGTCCTCACAGATACAAAATCGTTTGGAATCTTCCAGTCCACGGGCCGGCCCAAAACCTTAGTCGTGCTGTTTTCGTCGATTTGAACGTCCCGGATATTGAACCGGTTGAGGACCACCTCCACGTGCGGATTGCGTTCCCGCGCGGCCATGTACGACAGCAGTCGGCGGGCATTGCGCAGCGCTGGGATGCTCACTTCCGTCACCAGGTACACCGTGTCGGCCAGATCGAAAAGAGTTTCTTCGGCGTCGCCCCTGGCCGCCCCGGCATCTACCACCACGAAGGCGAACTGGCGCCGCAGGATGGCGAAAAGTTTCTTAACACCGCTGGGGAGCGGATCGAACGAAGTATATTGTTCCGGCGCGGCCAGAACGGTCAGCCCGGAAGTATGACGGACCAGCAGGCTGCCTAGAAAATCGCTATCCAGACGATCCTCATTCTTGAGCGCGTCCAGGAGCGAGAACGGAGGCGTAAGGCTTAGCCCCAGGGCGACTTCGCCCAGCTGCAAGTCCATATCGACGATCACGACCTTGCCCGCATCCTGCTTGGTCAGAGCGATCGCGAAGTTGGTGGCCACCGTGCTCACACCGGAACCTCCTTTCGCCCCTACGTACATCAGGACTTTCCCCGCGGGAGCTGCGTGCTGGCCTTTCTCGCGGCGAGCCAGGGCCCGCGTCACTGCCTCCATGATGGTTTTCGCCAGGACCGGCTCCGGCAGAAATTCGCGCGCGCCCACACGCATGGAGCGGATCAGTAATCCAGCGTCGCGTCCGGAGGAAGTGGCCATTACGGTCGCCGCCGGATCGCGGCTGCAAATATTCTCGACCACCGCCAGCGCCTGTTCCACGTTCGAATCCAGATCGACCACGAAAACGTCGGAATCCAGGGCGGTCAGTTCATCCAGGTAGCGCGAGTCCGGATAGGTGGTGCAGGTGCGAAGCACCGGAAATGTCAAGTCCGCCAGCATCCGTGTGAGCGTCGCTCGCCGCGCTGCATCCGGTACGATCAGCACGATGGAAGCAACGCCGGCCACTTCCGCGGAATTAGGGATATTCAAGGTCGCTGCCATGGGCGGAAAGTTCCGAATTCCTAGCTCGTATAGGTTGTTACCTTGGTGCCGATGCTGGTGAACGCTGCGTTGATCTGGGTGGCCACGCTGCTCATCCCGGCGGCCGCCGCAAAGGCGATCAGCGCCACTACCAGCGCGTACTCGATCAAATCCTGTCCCTGATTCTGCTTAACCAGGCGCCACCTGCCCAGCTGCAGACAGAGCTCTAATCCCGCATTTCGCATAAAGAAAACCTCCCAAAGGATGCGAGGCTCGATCGCCTCGCTTCTTTTTGTTGTGACGCTGAGCAGGCTCTTAACTGGTATAGGTAGTCAGCTTTGTGCCGATGTTGGTGAAGGCCGCGTTGATCTTGGTCGCGACGCTGGTCATCCCGGCTGCCGCGGCGAACGCGATCAGTGCTACCACCAGCGCGTATTCAATTAAATCCTGTCCGTTCTCGTTGGCAGTGAAGGTACGCAGCCTGCCTTTGAGGGTCTGAAGTTGCACGTAGAGCCTCAGTGTGATATTTCGCATTTTTGTATTGATCTCCTGACACAGACTAAAGCACGTCGCGCACCACAAGACTCTCCTTTCGTCACAACATGCCAAAGCGCGCCTAGACCCGCTTCGTGCGCAGGTGTGCACAGCCTCGATAAAAGGTGTGAACCCGTGTTGACGTTTCAGAATGGGACAGAATCCATGCGGACTATTCAAGCCATGGTCTTCACCCGGCGGGTTTGGCTCGCCGATTGCCTGCTTGTGCCTTGATGAACTCCCGCTATACGCTGGATTCCGCCATCTTGATCGCTCTGACCGCGCTGACCCGTTTCGTTTTCCGAAGCCGCTTCTTGTACGACATCGATTCCATCAATTTCGCCCTGGCTCTCAGGCGTTTCGATCCGGCGGTCTATCAGCCGCATCCCCCGGGCTATTTTCTGTACGTTTGTCTAGGGATCCTGGCGAAGGCGATCTTTCACGATGCCAACACGGCGCTGGTCGCAATCAGCATTCTGGGCAGTTGTGGGACGGTCGCGATCATCCACCTGCTTGCCTCCGTATGGTTTGCGTCGACTCCGCTGGGCCCCACGGCCGCCAGGTTTGCCGGTCTTATCTTTGTCTTCTCGCCGCTGGCCTGGTTTCATGGCACGGTTGCCCTCACCTATATCGTCGAAGCGTTTTTTTCAGCCCTGGTGGGCTATTTCTGCTGGCGCGTTTACAGTGGGGCGAGCCGCTTTGTCCTCCCCGCCGCAGCAGCACTGGGGCTGGCTGCCGGTTTCCGGCAATCTTCACTGCCGATTCTGGCTCCGCTGTTTTTGTTTTCACTCCGCCGGGTTACTGGGAGGCATGCGCTGTGGGGAACCGGCGCATTGGGTGGGGTCCTCCTGGCGTGGTTTATCCCCATGGTCCATGCCAGCGGGGGGATCGGAGCTTATGCCGCGAGCCTCTGGTCCCTGTGGCGGCTGGTTCCGGCCCGGCAAACGATCTTCACCTCCTCGATATTCACGTCCTTGGCGCGCCTGTGCCTGATCGTCGCAATCTTCGCGCTGTCCTTCGGCTCCGCCGCTCTGCTGCTGTTACGTGCGTCGAGATCCACAGATCGGCGCATTCAAACATTTACGTGGATCTGGATTTCTCCCGGACTGTTGTTATTCACTTTCGTCTATCTGAAGTTCGTCAACAGCGGATATCTGCTCGTTTTACTGCCGCCCGCCTGCGTCTGGCTGGGCATCCGGGCAGCTGACTGGTACGCTTCCTCACCGTTCCCGGCGTTGGCCAGGAATGCTGTGTTGGGCGCTGCCGTCCTGATGAACTGTGCGATTTTTCTGCGCGCTCCTCTGTACTTTTCGTATCGGGAGGTTTACCGCAGCCAGCAGGAACTGACGTCCGTGCTAGCCGCGGTGCGGCAGATCGCCCGTCCCGAAGAAACCATCCTGGTGGGGTTCGATTCCCACTTTTCCGGCTACCGTCACGCTGGATATTATCTGCCGGAGTACCTTACGATCCAGTTCCCGGAGGTTCCACTCGCGTCTGCTACGGGAGTATTCACGATGCGGCACCAGGACACCCGTCTGGTAAGCCGGCTTTCAGTTGGTTCATTTCGGGATTTCCTTTTGTTCCCACTGCCCGCTTCAGGCCAGGAATACCGGGACTATATACAGCAAGTCCGCGCGCGTTTTCCAGCGGGTACCTTGCGCGTGACTCCTCAGAATGGCTTCGAGTTTCTGACCGGTCCGGTAAGCGCCCTGCGTGTGCTGTTTCCGAACGCGCTCGAGCCTGAGGTTCCATAACGAACGCCTATCTCTATGTATTAGCTTGCCCTGAGCGGATAGACAACAAGGATAATCCGCCTCTTTCTCGCACCGCAACAGACCGATGGATCGGTGTGCGTGGTCTCGAATAACTATGATTCGTCTTCTTTTGTACTCGCAAGACACGAAATTGCCGTTGATGCTCGGGCCGACTCTGGGGGGCGAGTTTGATGTAGCCCTGGAGTCGGATCCCGAGAAAGTCAAGGAACTGATTCGGAAGCACCGCTGCCACGTGGTAGTGCTGGATCTCGACTCCGGTTGTGCCGACGAGCAATGTAGCTTTGTCGACGCTATGCGCTTGGTCCATATGCCGGTTCTAGTGATGGCAGACGATGACCATCGTGAGGCTGCCATGGATCTGGTTCAGCGCGGCGCTTACGATTTGTTCCGAAAGCCGCCCAGTCTGGCGGAACTTAAGATCGTCTCGCGCAGGGCCTATGAGCACTCCCAAATGGGGCAGGATCTTTACAACATCAGCCAGCAGCTGCGCGCCACTGCTGTTCGAGGATGCGACCAGATCATCGGATCCAGCGCCCGGCTTCAGCACGTCTACGATCTCATCCAGCGCGTCACCGCCTTGAATGCCTTCGTTCTCATCACGGGGGAAACGGGAACCGGCAAGGAACTGATCGCCCGCGCGATTCACAACCTAAGTGACCGCAAGCCGTGCCCGTTCGTTGCGGTCTCCTGCGGCGCGATCCCCGAGACGCTGATCGAAGCCGAGTTGTTCGGATACGAAAAGGGAGCCTTTACCGGCGCGGTGGGAAGCCGCAAAGGATATCTGGAGCAGGCCGGACAGGGCACGCTGTTTCTGGATGAAATCGGAGAACTCAGCCCTCACACCCAGGTAAAACTGCTGCGCGTGCTGCAGGAGAGGCAGTTCAGCCGGCTGGGGACCAGCGCCGTAATTCCTCTGCAGGCCAGGGTTTTATTCGCCACTCACAGAAACCTGGCAAAAATGGTGGAAGAAGGAACCTTCCGGCTGGACCTGTATTATCGCGTGAATGTGATGGGAATCAAGGCGCCTCCGCTGCGCGATCACTCCGAGGACATCCCGACGCTGGCTCGGTATTTCCTCGAGAAATACGGCGGGTTGTATCGGAAGCCGGTGACCTGCATCACGCCGGTGGCCATGGCTTTGCTGGTGGGCTACGTTTGGCCCGGTAACGTTCGGGAACTGGAGAACGTAATACAGAAGGCCATTATCCTGACCGATGACGATGCCATCGGGCCGGAGCACCTTCCTGAGGATCTGCAACAACCCGACCTCCTCGGCTTGGGCGATTCGCTGCCCCCCACCTCCTTCGAAGATCAGTTGCGCGGCTACAAGGTCAAATTGGCGCAAAAGGCCGTGGCGGAATGCAACGGCAATAAAACACTGGCAGCCCGCAGCCTCCATATTTCACGGACCTATCTCCACCGTCTGATCAAGGACTTCATGGAAGAGGAGACGCCGGAGGTGGCGTGAACCGGATCTTCTCGTTCCCCATAATGCTGGCCTCCACCCTGGTGGCTCTGGCCGTGCTCTCCGTACGATCGCGTTTTAACGACCCGGATCTCTGGTGGCACTTGCGTACCGGCCAGATCATCTGGACGAACCGCGCGGTTCCTCGAATCGATCTACTGTCGTTCACCACCGGTCAGCATGCCTGGGTGCCGCACGAATGGCTTTCCCAACTCAGTATTTATGGGGCTTGGAGGGCGGGGGACTACGCCGGTCTGATGCTCTGGCTGTGTTTCATGGCAGCCGCGCTCCTGGTAACTCAGTATCTCCTGTGCCTGCTCTATTCCGGCAATGCGAGAGTAGCGTTCCTGGGAGCGTTGGTGACCTGGTTCTTCTCGACCATCGGCCTGTCGATCCGGCCGCAAGTTTTAGGCTTTGCGCTGCTGGCCTGCGAGCTCCTGATTCTACATCTCGGCCGGTCGCGCGATCGGAGGTGGTTTTACGCACTGCCGGTTCTCTTCGCGGTGTGGGTGAATGCTCACGGATCATTTTTCTTCGGACTGATCGTACTGGCGGTGGCGCTCCTGTCCGGACTTGTGCACGCAAATGCGGGCTTGATACGGTCGCGCCTCATGGATCCAGCTCGGCGTAAAACGCTACTGTGGGCGGCCGCGCTTTCGGCGGCAGCACTCTTTGTGAATCCGGTAGGAATTGAGCTACTGGCGTATCCGTTACGAACCATGTTCGATGCGAGGATGCAGCTTAGCGCCGTGGACGAGTGGCAAAAACTATCGTTTGACGACATTCGCGCCTTCGGATTGCTCGCAGTCGCTGGAACCATCGTACTCATCGCGCTTGTCCGGCAGACGGTGCTGTATCTGGACGAGATCGTACTCTTGGCGGTGGCCTTTTGCCTGGCCGTTTTGCATCAGCGCCTGCTGTTTGCCTGGGGAATCGTCGCTGCTCCCATTCTGTGCCGCCAACTAGCGGATGTATGGAAGGGGCACTTGCCGCATCGTGAGCGGCTCCTTCCGAATACCATTCTCATATTGGCATCGCTGGGAGTCGCCATCACGGCGTTCCCCGCACGCAGCGCGCTTGCGGCGCAGGTTCGCCGCGGCAATCCGGTCGAAGCCGTGGATTTTATCCGCCGAACACACCTCACCGGACGAATGCTCAACGAATACGGTTACGGCGGCTATTTGAGCTGGGCGCTTCCAGAGCAGAAGGTGTTTATCGACGGCCGGGCCGATGTGTATGCCTGGACGGGCGTCTTTGAGGATTATGGCGCGTGGGCCACGCTGCGCGAGGATCCCAGTCGACTCTTGGATAAGTACGGGATCGAGTGGTGCCTGCTGTCGCAATCCGCTCCGCTCGCGCGCGTAATGCGCTACCTGCCGGGCTGGAGCGAGAAATACTCCGATTCCAGTTCCGTCATTTTCACCCGTGATCCCACTCGTCGAGGTGATCGCCGCGTCCCGGCAATTACGGGGCCAAAGGCCGCGGCGCATAAGACGACACTCTAGGTGGATTGAAATCGGGTTCTACCAGCCATGCCTTGCGATCGTGGAAGTATTGCAATAGCTCGCGATTGCCGTACGCGCGTAGTTCCCGAGCCCACACCACTTTCGATTGGTCGATGTTTGCCAGGTTGTAAACCCAGTCGTCGAAGGGCGCATGCCCGGGAGTGTATCGCACGATCGCGAGCTGCTGGCCGGGCATACTCATCAACTGCGCCGCGACCTTCGCGCGCGCGAGACCCAAAGGAGCAGTACCGTACCACATCGACGGCCAGCGGTTGGCCGCCAGGCCCAGCGGCTCCGCGCAAATCCGTAAGCCAGCGAGCAACAGGCAGACCAGGAGCGCGTATCGGACCAACGCCACGCCGGCGGCTCGGCCGCCCGGACACCATTGCCTTAAATGGCGCATGCACTGCAACAGCAGAACATAGATCGCGGCCGTAAAGGGAGCCGCATAGTGCGGAAAAAACCAGGCGTTCACGCTCAATCCGAGTCCGAACACTACGCCCGCGACCAGCAGATATCGCACGCGCGAATCCCGCGGCAATCTTGGCAGCATGATCAGCGGGATCAGCAGCGCGACGCCAAAGAAGAACAACACTGCGGTTGCGAACTTCTGCACAGTGTCATCGAGGAAGCCGTGCAGCGTCTGGGCCAGGCGAAAATCATGCATCTCCCAGACTTGAAAGAAATCATGCATCTCCTTGCTGCGATACTCCGGCGCCGGACGCGGCGACTCCCACAGAAACACCGGAGCCGAGGCATAGGTCATGCGGTTTATCTGATACGGGAGCGTCAGCGCGCTGCCAAAGACGCGTTGATTGTAGCGGGCCATCAGACCGGCCGCGATCAACACCAAAAGCGCGGGGACAATCAGGCTGCGCGCGAGCATGGTCCGCCGTTGCGGGGTTTTGAACGCCTTCCAAAAGAGCCATAAGAGTGCCGGTCCGCACACCAGCAGTCCCTCATACGGACGGCTATTCGCCAGGGCGATCGCTCCGATCGCAAGTATCACTCCGTCTTTCGCATTGGCGCGGCGCAGCATGCGGGGAAAAGCCCCCAGCACCAGTGCTCCTCCCGCTGCCGCGACGGCGCCGCCATAGTAACCGTTCACCCAATTACTGAACAGCCCCAGCCTCAGGACCGCGAGTATTCCTCCCAACAGCGCCCAGCCGGGCGGGAGCCATCCCTGGAACATCCAGCACAGCGCGGCGCACATCAGACCCACGCTTAGCAATACTCCGTACCACGGATCCCCACACAATACCTGACCGGCCGCCATCATCAGGCCCTGGGCTGGAAAGTACATGGACATGTAGCTCGGCTGCTGGTCAATGTGAAAGCTTTCGAAATGCGTCCACATCGGATGGGTGGGATTCGTCAGCCTGCCGGAGGCGAAGGTGTCCGCCGCCAGCAGGTAGCTGAACTCGTCGTGGATGAACGGCTGGGGAATCGGTTCCAGCGGCAGCAGCGCCAGGCGCAGCAGAATCGCCGCCGCGCCTACAGTCAGCACGGACATTGTGCGCCTCCGGGCCAGGCGCATGAAAAGAACTTCCACTCGCCGGAACCACCGGCTTCCGGCCTCCGGCCAGCAGAAAGCAACCGCGCTGGCCAGCAGCGTAAATCCGGCTTCGAGCACGAGCATTGAGGCCTGGCTTGGCTCGGTGCGCGCAGCGCTCGCGATAGCGGTCAGCATGGGTCTGTTCCAATACATCTCTGCACGTCCGAATCCACTGTGTATTCAGCATGCTTTATCGTCGCGGCTGTCCACAGATGTGGACACTGGGCCTCCGGCTTTGTGTACAAATAGCTAGCTGGACCGTTATCATCAGCCTGTGAACCGGCGGCCGGCATTGTTCTTGTGGCTTTATCTCGCCACTATTTTGTACTTGTCTCTCTACCCTTGGAGGTTCGTCCCGGACCGCGGGCTAAAGACCTTCTATTGGGTTCCGCTGGTTGGCCGCGGCACGATTCTGGATGCGTTTCTTAACGTGGTGTTCTACGTGCCCCTGGGAGCCGCGGCGTTCGCTGCGCTCCGCTGGAATCGCATGGTTGCCGCTATGGCGGCGCTGGCCTTGGGAACGCTGGTGTCGTTCCTCATTGAGTGGGCGCAGCTCTTCATCCCCGGCCGGGTCTCCAGTTGGAACGATCTGCTTTGCAACAGCGCCGGCACATTCGTGGGTATCGCGGTCGCCTTTGGAGCGAGTAGCCCGCCTCTGGCAGCGCGCCTCCGTGGGATGCATTCCCCGCGAGTTCTTCTGCTGGGTCTATGGGCGCTGTGGCAGGCCTTCCTATTTTTACCCCGTTACGGACCGGCTATCGACGTGACCCACGTCATCGTCGGGCTGGTGGTGCTGGCCTTGGTGGCCGTACCGTGGCGAATCCGCGCCGCCGCCCCGTTGCTGCTGGTCTGGTTGGTTTTCGACGAACTGAGACCTTTCCGGTTCCAAGGGCCGCCCCAGGCGTTTTGGTGGCTCCCCTTCGAAAGCTGGTTCGCGGGAGCGCCCGACTCCTACTACGGAACATTCTTTGGAAAACTGTTCCTGTACACCGCGATTCTGTGGGTGGAGCGCAGAGCGGGAATGCGATGGATCTGGGCCGTGTTGGTCCCGGGTGCGATCCTGTTCGGAGGCGAACTCGCCCAGCGGTATCTGCCCGGCCGCACGCCCGAGATCACTGATGTTGTCATGCTCGGAGCCGGCGCAGTTCTGATCCACCTGGCCGAACCATTGGGATAATGAAAATCGAGCATGATTCCATTCGGAGATTTGAGAGCGCAATACCACAGCATCAAAGCGGAGATCGATACCGCGATTTCGGGCGTCCTTGAGAGCAGCCAGTTCGCCCTGGGATCCGAGGTGGCCGGGTTCGAGCAGGAATTCGCGACCTATTGCGCCCACGGCGAGGCTGTGCACCTTGAAACCATTGGGGTGAACTCCGGGACCAGCGCTCTGCATCTGGCGCTGCTGGCCGCGGGAATCGGACCGGGTGACGAAGTCATCACCACGCCGTTCACTTTCGTCGCGACCATCGCGGCGATCCTTTACGCCGGGGCGACACCGGTCTACGTGGATATCGACTCTGAATCCTACAATCTGGATCCGGGCAAGCTGGCGGCGGCGATAACTCCGCGGACCAAAGCTGTCTTACCGGTCCACATATTTGGACAGCCCGCCGATATGAGACCCATCCTGGATTCGGCGCGCTCCCGTAATATCGCGGTGATTGAGGACGCGGCTCAGGCGCATGGAGCCGAATACCAGGGAAAGCGCGCAGGGTCTTTGGCGGATCTGGCGTGCTTCAGTTTTTACCCCGGCAAGAATCTGGGAGCTTATGGCGAAGCCGGCGCCGTGGTCACGGCGAATCCGGATTACGCCAGGACCATCCGGCTCCTGCGAAGCTGGGGCGAATCGCGCCGCTATTATCACGACCTGCGCGGTTTCAATTACCGCATGGAGGGCCTGCAGGGCGCGATTCTGCGCGTGAAGCTGCGGCACCTGGAGCGCTGGACCGAGGCCCGCCGCGCCCATGCTGCTTTATATGATCTGTTTCTGAGAGACTCAGGAGTCGTGACGCCCCGCCAGATGTCCTACGCGCGCCATGTGTATCACGTCTACGCAATCCGTACCCCTCACCGGGATGCGCTCATCGAAGACTTGAAGGCCGCCGGTATTCAGTACGGCATTCACTATCCGATCCCGGTTCACCTGCAGCGTGCGTATCGTGATTCGCGTTACGGCGAAGGCGATTTTCCGGTCGCGGAACGGATTGCCGGAGAAGTTCTCTCTCTGCCCATCTATCCGGAACTCGAGCGTTCTCAGATCGAACGGGTTTGCGAAGTGGTGTGTAATTCAAAAGCCTGCGCGATCAGCTCGTAACAACGCAGCCGCACGGCTGGATCGTGGACGATGTTGACTACGAACACTTCATCCGCCTGGTATTCTGTCGCGACCTTCTCGATGGCTTCGCGTACGCGCTCCGGCGAGCCGGTGATGATCCTGCGTTCCTCAGGCACCGAACCCACCGGAACGCCCTCTTTTGCCAGAAACGCCAGGGCCTTTTCGACTGAAGGTACCGGGATCAGCCGGCCTCTAAAAAGATGTAGCAGCATCATCCGCGCGCTGGACGAAATCCGCAGTGCATCCTCATCTGTCTCCGCGCATAATGCCCAAACGGCTACGGAGACCTTGGCCTCGGCCAGCGCGGCGGACGGTTGAAAGCGATCCCGATAGTAGGACGCGATCGCGGCCCCTCCTGGGTTGATGAAGTCTGCAAACACGTACGGCAGCCCGAGTTCGGCCGCCCATACCCCACTCTGGGCGGATGAACCGAGAAGTGAAACCTCCGGACTTTGGAAACGGAGTTCCCGAAGTCCTTTACGGAAATACTCCAGCAACTCATCCATCTGTTCCCGGAAATCGTCGGGCGAAGCTTGGCGGCGGTCACGCTGCAGCGCGAATGCCACCTGGGCGCTGGTCCCCGGCGCGCGGCCGATCCCCAGGTCGATGCGGCCTGGAAACAGCGCGCTCAACATCGAAAAGTTTTCCGCAACTTTGAGCGGGCTGTAATGCGGCAGCATCACGCCGCCGCTGCCGACGCGGATCCGCGATGTGGCCGCCGCCACTGGTCCGATCATGACCTCCGGGCTATTGCACGCAAGGCCCGGCGTACCGTGATGCTCGGCCAGCCAATACCGGCCATACCCAAGTTGATCCGCCTGTTTGGCAAGCTCGATGGTGTTCCGCAGCGCGTCACCCGCGGTCGAGCCCTCGGAGATCGGGCATTGGTCGAGGATATTCAGCTGCATGCAGTCCTATGGATGCACGATGGAAAGGCGCGATTCACTTCCCCACGAGATGCGGAACGTCGCGATTGTTCTCATTGCAGATGTATTCCGCGATTTCCCACCCCGGCGCAAGCTCCGACGATTCGTGCACCTTCCACGGCCGGGAATAAGCTCCGGGATCGTCGATGGTGATCTCCATGTTGATCCGGCCCAGCTCGGGGCGCGTGTAGCGTTCGATGATGTGAGCCTTCTCCGTTCGCGGGTGCCCGAGCAGGTCGAGCCATGCCTTATCGTTCATGCCTACAGTATCGATGACCAGGGTGTCGCCGTCCCAGGTGCCGATGGAATCGCCCCACCAGGTTTCGACTACGTCGGGGTCGTGAGGGCGCCCGTCAAGAAAGACCTGCCGGTAACTGTGGACATTGCCTTCGAAGAGGATCAGAAACAGCTTGGGAGTCTGCACGATTTTCCAGGGATAGGGATCCCGGCGCGGGGTGCCCATGGGCAGGCACAGGCCCTCGGGATCGTCCTTGCTGTTGGTGGCCTGGCGCTGGCGCATCAGTTCTACAGCCGATGGCAGCAACGGCACGTCCTCGGGTTTCATGCCCCGGGTGATATTGCGCGCGATGGTATCGCCGCCCCGGATGGGCGGATCGCTGGGTCCGTAGCCGGGTCCGTAATAAACACCCGAGAAGTCGATGTGCCCATCCGCAGTACGCGGTGCAGGCAAGCCCTTGGGAGCTTCCGGCCCTTTATTATTGATTTGCGCAAATGCTGGCATCAGGAGAAGGGCAGCCAGCAAGAATCGTGTGATCAAGCTATTGCGCGGGCTCCAGTCGGATGAGTGCGCCGTTTTCCTCGTCGGTGAGCACGTACACCAGGTCATCGGGACCCTGGCGGACGTCACGGATGCGCTGGTGCAGGTCGACCAGCAGTGATTGGCGCGAAGTCTCGTCCCATTTATCGTTAAACACCAGCCGCTCCAGGTGCGGATAGCCCGCTACGGTGCCGCCGAGTTGAGCGCCCACCAGAACATTGTTCTTCCAGTCCGGAAATTTGCTGCCGGTGTAGAACGCCATGCCCGAAGGGGCGATAGACGGCGCCCAGAACACGATCGGTCCTATCATGCCTTCTTTAAAATTGACGATCTGCGGTCCGGAGTAATCGCGGCCGAAACTTACCTCGGGCCAGCCGTAATTTCCGCCCGGTTTGATGACGTTGATTTCGTCGCCGCCCGCGGGACCGTTCTCGTTATTCCATAGATCGCCGGTGGCGGGGTTGAAGGCTAATCCTAGCGAATTGCGATGTCCCATGGAGTAGATCTCGGCTTTAAATCCAGACTTGCCTTCGAAAGGATTCCCAGGAGCCGCCGTGCCGTCGTCGCGCAGACGCAGGATCTTTCCGCGAAGGCTGCTGCCTTCCTGAGCGGCGTTGCCGTTCGAGGCGCCGGTGGTCATGTAGAGCATTCCGTCTTTGCCCCACGCCAGGCGCGAACCCGAGCCTCCATCGCCGGCCCAGGAATCGCAGATCAGAAGGTCTTTCACGTCCTTGAGTTCTCTGCCTTCCAGCCGTCCGCGCGCAAGAGTGGTGGCCACCTGGCCCGCACCTTTTTCCGGAACGTCCTTGGTGTAAGTGAGATAGACGAAATGGTTCTGCGCAAAGTTGGGATGCGGAAGAACCTCCATCAGCCCGGACAGGCGCACGGAATGCACCGGCGGAACGCCCGCGACCGGATCCGGATCGAGTTTGCCATCGCGTACCGTGCGGAGCTTACCGTTCCGCTCCGTCACCAGCATGTCGCCGTTGGGCAGCCATGCCAGGCTCCAGGGGTGCCACAGGCCTGTGGCGATGGTCGTCGTTTTGACCGGGGTCGCCTTAGCTTTCTGCTTATTTTTTGCCTTATCCTGCGGCTGTCCCTGGACGCTGGTGGGCAGGGTGGCCACGGCCACAAACACGCCAACCGACAGTGCCACCAACGGGAGGAAGGTAGAAAGACGCTTCATGCACGGGTCTCCTTATATAAGGCCAACAGGTTGAAAGCTATCATGCTCCACCTGGCTTTAGCAAGCATTGCCCGGTCCTGCCCCTAAAAAAGTTTCGAAACATATGGTTCCACACCGCGATCCCCTCAATGCGTAGGTGAACTTACGCTGGTATGAACCCAATAGAGCTGCTGGTAGTCGACGACAATGCCGCGGAGACACTCCTGCTGTTATATGCCCTGGAGGACTGCCCCAGGCCGGTCAAATTTCACTTTGCGAAGGATGGCGTGGAGGCCCTGGAGATGTTGAGCCGCCGGAAGTTCGACCTGGTCATTCTGGATCTTAACCTTCCCGGACTGTCCGGCTACGACGTGCTGGAGCAGTGCGATCCCGCCCGCGTACCGGTGGTTATCTTCAGTGTGTCGTCCGACGAGAGGGACGCCCAAAAGGCCATCGAGCTCGGAGCCCGGGAGTTCGTACACAAGCCGTATGCGCTCGAAGTGTACCGGCACGCCGTGCTTAAGATGATCGAGAGGTGGGTGCTGGACGCTGGCAAAACGGCGAGCGCCTAGTTCCCGGCGGCGGCCACCCGGCTAATTCAGTCCCAGTTTGTTGCGCGGATCCTTCCCTAAAATGTGGTGGACATCCTTGTTGTTTTCGTTGCAGATGTATTCCATCAGATCCGTGCCGGCTTGCCGCGTCGAGTGCCCGTACATCGTGAACGGGGGGGTGTAAGCGCCAGGATCATCCACCACCGTCTCATAATCAAGATGATCGGCATCCGGGCGAGTATAGCGCTCGGTCACATGCAGCTTGCCGGTGTGCGGGTGACCCGCAAAATCGAACCAGAACAGGTCATTGAATCCGACCGAATCCACCACCAGAGCGTCCCCGTCCCATTTGCCGATGGAATCGCCGTACCAGGTAGGATTCGGGTCCGCGGGATGGCTCGCCCGGTCCAGGAAAATCTGGCGATAGCTGTGAATATTCCCTTCAAAGAGGAAGAAGATGCGGGTGGGAGTCGGCACAATCTGCCAGGGATAGGGCGCCTGGCGTGGGACCGGACTTCCCCCGTTGCCCTTAGCGCCCTTCTGTTTCTGTTTCGCTGGAACGGTGTCAGTCCTGTCCTGGCGTTGGAAGCGAGATGAATATCAACGCGAACATCGTCGCCAGGGCCACCATCACAGAACCCATCCTGCCCCGACCCAAGCCTCTGCATGGGACCCCCTCCTCAATCAACTGACAGCCCACTTTACAAGTTTCGCGGGTTCCATAAAAGCATAGCCCCGTTGCAAGCCGGGCGGCTGCATGATAAAGTTCCCACCAGTGTTTTCTTGTGACGCTGAGAAATGCGAAGACGGGATGCCGGCGCTGTTAACGTGGGCCTGCCGGTTAATTCGCGAAAGGGCGCGTCGACTGTGGTGAGCGTACCAGTGGACGCGTGAGACATCAGTTTAGCCTTCCTCTGCTGGCGTTGCTCAGCGCCCGTGCGATCCTGGCGGCTACTGACGTGCCGCTCACGTTTCACGTCCGTCTGGACACGCCGCTCACCAGCTATGCTTCCCCCGCCGGAACTGCCTTCACCGCAACCGTGATTTCTCCGCTCGAAACCGGCGGCCAGGTGATTCTTACGCAAGGAACCGTGATCCATGGCACGGTGAGACGGGCGACGGCAGTGGGCCTGGGACTGATCCACGAACGCGCCACACTCGAATTGGATTTCCATGAGTACGAACTTACCGACGGAATCCTTTATCCGTTGTCGGCCCGGCTGGAGTTTATTGAGAATGCCCGGGAACAAGTGGACTCACGCGGGCGGATCAAAGGGGTGCTCGCGGCCAGCAGTCCGCAGGGCCTGCTTCGTGGAATCTGGTACCGGCCGTCCGAGAGCTTCCTTCCTCACTCGGTGATTGGTCTAACCGGCCTGGGCGGGGCGATTTGGAGCCGTTACTCGCTGGGGCCGATGGGCGCCGCGGGGATGCTGACCGCTCGCTACTTCGCCTTCCCGCTGCCAGAGCCCGAAATCCAGCTGCCGGCGGGTACGGAAATGCGGCTGCTAGCTACCAGCATTCCCGAAGGTGTTCCGACAACGCCGGCGACTCCTGATCTGGGCGTCGACGAATCTCTTGCAAGCTGGCTCGAGATGTATCCGCGCGTGGTGACGAAACCGAACGGCACCCGCGCCGACGACGTCATTAACCTGGCGTTCGTTGGCAGCGCGGAGGAGATGCAGAACGCCTTTGCGGCCGCCGGTTGGGTGGCCGCGGAACCCTTGACGCTCCATACTTTTTCCGAAGCCTATAAGGCATACAGCTCAATGAGCGGATACTCCACCGCTCCTGTGTCGACCCTGCTCTATCAGGGTGACCCTCCGGCCGCGGTTTTTCAAAAATCGTTTAACACCATCGCCAAACGTCATCATATTCGCATCTGGGCCGCCGGTTCATTTGAAGGTAAGGAAGTGTGGCTGGGGGCGGCGACGCACGATGCGGGCGTCCATTTTAAGCCGGCTTCGATGACCTTCACGCACAAAATCGATCCGGCCACCGATGGGGAGCGAAGGAAAGTCGTCATGGATCTCAGCTTTGCTGCCTGTTCGGAAAGAATTTCTTTCCTCGGCCGATCCACGGAGCCCGAATCCATTGCAACTCCAGGGATTGAAACCGATGGCCGGCTTGCCGTCATCCGCCTTCGGCCGTGCGCCGCAAGTTCAGTGGATGACAGCTCGCTGCAGCGCGAAGCGAACTTTGCAGCTCCGGGTTCCAGAAGCAAACGCGCGGCGCGCCGCTTCATCCTGGAAACGCGGCAATACTTTCTTCGGGACAACATGTACTACTGGGCATACCGCGCCACGCGCCTGGGAATTGCCCGTGCGTTCCGTGGAGCATCGGAGGCCGAATAGCTAGTTTTCGCTGGGATTTTTCTGCGATCATGTCCGGAGTAATCTGCGCGGCCGAGCGAATCGAGGCCACCTCGAACGCCGGCGGCTGGCCCCACGTCGCAATAGCCGTGAGTGCACTGATCGCTATGTATTTCAGCATGTTTAGAACGTATCCCTTTAAGCAATTAATTGTCGGTCGGAGTCTTGCGAACCTCATCGATGACCAGTACGTCCAGCGGAGCTTTGCGGGCATCGAGTTGAAGGCCCACCTTCTGCAAGGAGTCGAAAAGTGATGGAAGCGTGGCGCCGTCGAGCAATCGCAAGGCGTCCGGGGGCAAAGTGAGGCCGGCCGTTACCGCCGCCCGTACCAGCATGGCCTGGTAATCTTCGGCCGTGATTTCCAGAGTGAAATCGTAAGTCCCGGTTAGATCGGTCATATCAACGACCGGACGGTCGGTATAGAGCTCCAGGGCACGAACCACATTGGCCATCGTGAGTTTCTTGGCCTCGAACCGGTTATTGGCGAATGTGTACGAAGATCCTCGCCCAAAATCGATGGAAATGCCTTGTGCCGAGCCGCTAACATTGGTATTCGCCGGCGTATTGGCATCTGATTTCGCCGCGTCCGGGTCAGCAGGGTCTACCGCGATTTTCAATCCGCCTTTGGTGATCTCTAGCGCGTAAACCGGGAAGTCTTTCTTCTCGCGGTGCATTTTCACCTGAAACCTGTCCTCAATCAAGCGCTGCAGCATTTCAGGCATCTGGGTTTGTCGATACTCCGGCCGGTATGGTCGCGGAGATATCGAACCGGTCAGAGGAAATCCAGTCTGGTCCTGAGACCTGGTACTGCTTCACCCGGTAGGCCGTGGCGATGTAATACTTAAGCGTCAAGGAGAGCCATCGAACCTGCGCGCCGTCGATGTGTGCGCGGGCCGTAACGGTCGCCTCCGGTGAAGGGGCCGACGGGCGAATGGTGGCAACCTCAAAACTCCGGCCGGGACGGTTGCTGCGCCCATGCTGCAACAATTGTGACCATACAAAGTAGCAAGGAT
>Ga0207674_10000200_pt1 | contig 74135 bp, 108 predicted proteins | sample KBSCornC72_FD_184303 | JGI IMG/M metagenome (GOLD analysis project Ga0207674, IMG submission 184303) | Corn rhizosphere microbial communities from Kellogg Biological Station, Michigan, USA - KBS Corn C7-2 (SPAdes) (version 2) | ecosystem: Host-associated > Plants > Roots > Rhizosphere > Soil ...
GTCTTCGTCGTCGTCAGCCGGTTTCTTTTTCTTCTTTACAACGTGGTCTTTATCTTCATCGTCCACGTCGTCCTCGTCTTCGTCGTCGTCGGCCGGTTTCTTTTTCTTAGGCGCGGGCTCCTCGTCCTCTTCCCAAGCGTCGTCGTCAGCCGGTTTCTTTTTCTTCTTTACAACGTGGTCTTTATCTTCATCGTCCACGTCGTCCTCGTCTTCGTCTTCCGACTCAGCAGCTTTGCGCTTTTTCTTAGGCAGAGTTTCTGTAGTATCTTCTTCCTCGTCTTCTTCTTCGTCCTCTTCATCTTCAGCCGTCTGGAGAAGGACTTTCTTCAAGTCGTCGTAGGGTTCTTGAACCAGCAACTTGTCCAGGCAGTGAGTCTCTTCCAGAATCTCGTCATCGTATTGCTCCTTGCGCGGCTTGAAATCGATGGTCTCTGCTTCGACAAACGAATTGCCGGCAAAAGACTTCTCAGTAAAACCGACCTTCAACGTGAACCCATCCTCCAGGAAAAAGAACTTCTCCCAGCCATCGTCTTCGTCTGAGTCGCGTATCCGCAAGTCCAGCAACCTTCCGAACAAGTGGTAAGAGATATCCCACAACTGAACTCCCTTGTCCGGCTCTTTGAGATTGATGACGTTGAAGAGCTGGCGCTGCTTCGGAGACAGGTCCTTCGCTGCCGCTTCTTTGTCTTCGTCGCCGTCGGCCGACTTGAGCAAGCTCAGCCGGTGCTCACAAACGGGGCAGCGCCCCTTGCTGGACATCCGCGCGCACAAGTAGGAATCTTCATTCGCTCCGATACCGCGATGGGAGTAATACGTCCGCTCATAATGGAGGTTGCCGGGTTCCGCCCACGGGTTGCCTTTGCCGACGATATACGGGATAATATCCAGCAATATCACTCCAGCTTTCGCTTTGAATAGCGTAACCTTATCTGGCAACTTCAGGTAAGGAGCGGAGTAACCCGTCGACTGCTTGTCAGCTCGCTCTCGGGCCGACGTGTATCTGCGTTCTGATTTATTTGACCTACTCATTGTTTCTCTCTTTCATTTTTTTGGTTTTGCTCATCGCGCCTCTTGGCCCGAAAATATCCAGATGCTCCGAACTTGACTACCATATAAGCTAGAACCGGCAACGCGACGCACGCCAGGCAGCCGTAGAGCAGGATGGTAAGCAAGCTCATCAGTCAGTATGGCGGCGCACTTTGCGTTGCGTCATCTGCTCGACTGCTTCCCGGCCGCGCTCGGAAACTTTGGGGCTGGAGAAGTAGCCCATTCCGTGCAGCTCGACCAGTAGAGTCAAAGTCCGCTTCTTCGTCTCCAGCGCCCAGACCACTGCCTGACTCAAGTCGGATTGATAGCGAGCTTCGCGGACCTTCTTAGAAGCAGCCTTGAAAGTTTCCCGAGTCTCGATAGCTGCCTTGACTGCTGCTTCGGTAATCTTTTCGATACCGTAGACTTCCGGGTTGACCCGAATCTTCTTAGCCAGCTCGGCTTCGACTACATCCAGCTCTGCTTCCGCTTCCGCCACGTCCCGCTTAGCGTCGGCTGCCTGGTGGGCATACTTGAGATACTGAGACGGCAGCCGAATGCATTCCCGGTCCAGATTATGCTCGTCAATCTGGACCACTGACTCCGTATTGTTTTCGCTCATAGTTGTATTATCTACTTCATACAGACTACTTCGTAACAAGCCGCCGCCAGTCCAGCCTGTTTCGAGTCATAAAAGTTCTTGGAAAAGATATCAATAATCTTGAAAGCTCGCGGAGCCAATTGCTGGTTCGCCAGCAAGACCGAGCGAGCGTAGCCCAACACGAGGTAGCGAAGTCCTTCGGGGTCTTCGTCTTTCAAGTCTTTGAGCAGCGTCGCTACCGGAGCCCATTGCGCCCGGGGGTTGATTAGTCCACGAGCCAAGTCTATCGCCGCCGACTTGTTGACAGAGCTCGCTTGCACTCCGCGCATCTGCTCGGCGTCTCCTTCCAGACCGGCTACCTGCCCCAATACTACCAGCGCTTTGCGAGCAGAGCCATCTGCGCACTCGACAATCCCCTGGATGACGTCTTCCGATACCGCAAGCTTCTCCGCGGCTACTACGTCTTCCAGGAGCCCTTTCAGTAATTTGTCCGACAGAGCAACCAGGCGGACTTCTGTGCAGCGCGTATGGATAGCTTTGATAAGCTTGGAAGAGTCCGTAGTCAGCAGCATAAAATAAACGTGGCTCGGGGTATCTTCCAGCATTTTAAGGACTGCGTTCTGCGCGTCGTTAGTCAGCTTGTGCGCTTCGTCGAGCACCCAAATCCGGCAAGCGCCTTCCAACGGGCTCAAGTTCATCCGCCGGCGGATTATCCGAATAGATTCCACTCCGCGGTCGTCTCCAGAATTCACTTCGGTAAAGTCAGTGCCGCCACAGTCCAGAGACCGGCGCAAGATTCTAGCGATAGTTGTCTTGCCACAGCCAGAAGGTCCAGTCAGCAAGAGTGCGTGTGGAAGCCCCTTGTCTAATTGCTTCTGCAGCGAAGCGATAGCTACTTCCTGCCCGATTACTTTGTCCAGTGTTCGCGGACGGTATTTCTTGTAAAGTTCTGCCATATTAAAATTGACGCTGGTTGCCTGGGAAATTTGCTTCGCCAGTTTATCGCATTGCAGCAAATAGCCCGCCACTGGGTTAGGTTTAAGCAACCAGCATATTTATTATCTTTTTCTTGGCTTCGTATATCCTCTTACGATTCCTTTTTCGCCAGCTCCATCGTTGTGATTGGGACTAACACCCTCTTCTTTCTGATACCAGTTACCGCCGGGCGGAGCTACCGCATATTCAATCTGCGGCGGCACAACGAGGAAAGGATAGTGGCGCGGTAGTCCGACCGTTACTACGTGGTCAACAATCCGCATGTATTTTTTCAACTCGGTTGTCTTTACGTCTCCGACCAAGCTATCGTGAATTTGACCGACTACCATACTTTCCATCCGCTCTTTGCGGAGGATACGGTTGACTTGAATTAGAGTCCACAGCAAGCAATGGAACGCCGAGCCTTGAATCGGGTAGTTGCAGACCTGCTTCCGGTTGAATACTCCAGGCACGCGGAAGCCGGTCAGCAAATCAAAGTAACCATTTTCCAAATACTTTTTATACCAGACCCGGCGCCACTCTCCATACTTTTGAAAGCGTCGATTCCAAAAGTCATTCTCCACGTCCCGAACGTGCTTTTCAAACGTGCCATCCAGCGGGTCAATCTCAGGGTCGCACGCGCCGAGCGTTACAATTCCTTTATACTTCAAGTGCTCGTAAAGCGATACTCCAGCCGGAGTCGTCAGCTTCCCGCGCCCAATCCATTCCCAAAGCGAGCGAGCGCAGCTCACGTAGAAGTCTCCGTAGAACTGGGGGAACACGAACATATTCTTGGCTCCGTAGCGAGCTTCTTTGCTGACTTCGGATGGCTTGAGCTTGTAGAGTTGAGCCGCCATATCCCGATGCATATCCTTCCCCGGCGTAGAAATATACTCGATGAACACCGGGTCCTTGTGATAAGCTGCGGACAAGGCAACTTCGATTCCTTTAAAGTCATTCTCGACTAACTGATGCCCCTCCGACGCAATAAAGAGCGAGCGGATAATTTTGCTAATCTCCTCGTCGCGGACGGGCATATTCTGAAAGTTGGGAGAGTCGGAGCTAGAGCGGTGCGAGCGAGCGAGATGGAGGTTGTAGCTCGGATGGATACGGTCTCCGACAATCTCCCGCTCGATGCCTTTGATAAACGTCCCCAGCGCTTTCTCATACTTGAGGAACTTCGCCATCTTTTTTACAAAGGGGTGGTCGACTTTCTGGAGAGCTTCCGCGTCGGTCGATGGCGCTCCGCTCTCCGTCTCCGTATGGACTTTGTAGCCCATAATCTCAAAGAGCACGGTCCCGAGCTGACTGTGCGAAGTAAAGTTAGCTTTAGTTCCGAATCGCTTGCGCCACATCGCCCACACTTTATCCTGCTCCATCTCCGCTTTGAGCGTGCGGATTCTTTCGGCCAGCTTCGCTTTCGTGCGCTCCAGCCGAGCTAAGTCAATCCGGATTCCATTCGCTTCGACGCGAGCCAGCTCAATCAGCCCGTCGTGGAACAGCTGGTAGCCTTGCTGGCGAATGGCGTGAATCTTTTTCATTTTCGTCGCGTGCAAACCACAATCAAAATTACTAACAGAACGATAGATATCGACTGCTTGAACATGATATGCTCCAGCATCTCGTGGTCCGTCATAAGCCCATATCTTTCATTTGCACCATCGCCAGTTTGTATTCTAGCCGAGCGTCCATGCCGTTGTAGAGCAGCAACGCCGGCGGATAAATTTCGTCAATCCGGTTGTAGGGACTACCCTTGACATTCGCTAAGTAGGGCTCAGTTGTCTCGTTGAAAGACGGGACGCCGAGCCGGACCAGCGCCTGGAACTTGAGCGAGCAAATCCCCGGGCGATTGTCCAGGCAATGCGCCGCCAGCATCGTATCCCAGCCCCAGTTTGTTACTCCGTGCCCGAACGTCTTCAACGTCCAGCGCTCTTCCATTTTCAAGTTGCTCGAAATCTTTTGGCTACGCTTCGACTGGAGCAGCAGCTTAGTAACCAGCGAAGTTTGAACAGTCCACAAGTAAGCAATCGTCCTCCGTCCGTTGGATAGAGCGCAAGAAATTATCTGGCCGTCCGGCCACTCTGGTTTGAGGCAAGTCGTTTCGTAGTCGACGGCCATCCAACCACCCACTTCTTCCATCTCTCTTATCGCGCGGCAAGCCGCTTCGTCCTCGAGCAAGCATTCAATCCCCTCTTCCCACTTCGGCTGCCGCGGCGGAAGCTCGTCCAGCTCAAACGCGGCTTGCAGATGGTTGAGGAATAAACAATCCAGCAAAGCGTCTTTCATCCGTAGCAGGTAAGCCGGATGGTAAGTCGGGCAAATCCAGTGGCGCTCAACCGGCATCCGCCAGCCGGTCCAACGGTCGAGCGCTCCGATATCTCTCCAGTAACCCTCGAGCACGCTAACCAGCGCCGAGCGCCCGAGCGTCAAGACAACTTGCGGCTCATACTTCCGGATAGCGTTGAGCAAGTTCGGCCGGCAGTAGGAGATTTGCTTGGCGTCTGGCGTGGCGTTTTTCGGCGGGCGGCAAATCAAAGCGTTAGTTGTCCAAGCGTCTCTATCCAAGTCCACTCCGATTCGCTTCAACGAAGAGCGAAGAAACAAACCAGACTTACCGACGAAGGGACGCCCTTGCTCGTCTTCTTCTACGCCCGGAGCTTCGCCGACAACCAAGACTCTCTTTGCGCCCTGACCATACGGCTTAATCTTCGGACTCTCGCAAGTCTTGTAGAGTCCGCAAGCGCCACACTTCGGGACAAACCCGAATTCCGGCTTGTCTTTCTGGACTTTAGATGATTCGAAAAACCCGCGCATTGCGCTATAGTATCTCTGGCCAGCGCTCCTATTCCGTCAGGATTGCACGATAGGACCGGTTTTTATTTGATTTGAGTGTCAACATAGCGGCAACTTAGGGTCATTCGCTAGGAACGAAACCTAGTCTTTTGCGACTACCTGCAAAAGCCTTTGACCGTGAGCAACGACGCAACCGACTTTGTGGCGAATCTCGGGCGGAGTAGCAGCAAAAGCGTCGCAGTAGACGCAACGAAAACCCCGGCCCATCAACTCTCCGCTACGAGCCGGCTTGAGCGCCAAGTCTACGAACTGCCCGACCAGCTGAACCATTTCCTTTTGAATTGCTTCAGTCATTGTCTTTCTCTTCTCCCCTCTCCGGCTCTTCTTCCTCTTCCTGCGGCTTGCCCAAGACCGTGATGTATTCCCAATGCCCGCCGACGACTTTCAACTTCGTTTCTCCGATTACCGCGTCATCATAGTTCTCAGAAATATACTTGAGCAAGTCCGGAGCGATACAGAAGTCCAGCGCTGGTCCCTTGTAGTTGACCTTCTTCGATTCCTTATACCAGCCGGACAGCCCTTCTCCCCGAACGCGAATCACTCCAGTCGTCAACGATACCGATACCAGCGGGTCTCCGGACTTGTCGGCGGCGAAGATAGCCGCCCGGTCGGTCGCTTCCATCAGCCCTTTCGGGATAACGATATCGTGACCGTCGACCTCGATAACTTTGTCCAGCGCGGGGTAGTCTTCGGTATAGCGACGGCAGGAGAAGATTAGCCCCGATTGACTCTTGAAATGAATCCAGCACTTGGTCATCGCCACTTCGTCCATCCCGAGCGATACGATATGGCGCAACGAAGTCCCGCGCACTAAGACCGAAGACTTGATACCGGTCTTTACTTTTACCCGCATGATTTGCATGTTGTCGCACGCTTCCACATGCTCCGGATGAATGTGGATGCAAGTCAGAAGAAAGCGCGACTCGTCTGTACTAACGCAATGCTGGACTCGACTCACGGCTTCAGTAAACTCCTTGACAAGCGGGTGCCAATGCTTCGGAGTCTCGACTCTGTCAATCGGGAGAAATATCTCCGCGTCTTTCGTCACGCCGAACCGCTTTTTCTTGCCACGAAACTCCAGCTCTCCTTTCTCGTTTTCTTCCACCAGCAACTCGGGGTCAGTCAGCTTCCCCAAAATCGCCAGCAACGAAGCCGCCTGCACGGCGCCAGTCACTTTGATTCCGACTTTCATCCGGCAAGCCACTTCGTCGTTGAAAGTCATCACCATCCCGTCCTGGAAAGCGAAGCAACTCGATTGCTCCAGGAATTCTCGCGGAGACAAGCCAGCCTTGACCAGCTCCAAAACATTCAGAAACTCTTCTCGGTTGATTTTCATTCAATCGTATTATCTCAAAGCAAATGAAGAAAGCGTGCAGAGTATTGCACGCTTTCTTCCGAACTGGCGAGTCTTTACTTTTACTCTTTGGCCGCTTTGGCCAAGCGATACTCGTTCTTGCCATTCTCTTTGCGGACTTCCAGCAAACCGCTCTTGACCTGGTCGGCCAAGTTGCCGTTGATTTTGCCGGGAGGGACGCCAGACTCTTCTTCAATCTGAGCGATGGTTTTCCACGCTCGGGAAAAGGCCGTATTCGTCTGGGCGCGAATCGTCCCGAGCCGGCAGCCGTATTTGTCTTTCTCGACCGTCGACTTGCCGCCAGCTTTCTTTGCCTTGGCCGGCTTGCTCTTTTTGACTTTCCGCGCCGGAGTCTTCGCCAGAAGCTTCTTCAACTTCTCTTTGACGCTAGCAATGGAATCTTTCGCCCGAATCTTGATGTCCAGCTTGCGCTCTTCGATGAAAGCGCGAATAGCCGCCTTGTCCATCGAGTCGACATCAATCACTTCGTCAACTTCTTCCTCTTCGGCCGGAGCTTCGTCCGCCAGCTGGATATCGCCGTCGGCCGCAATCAACTCGTTCAACAGAGGAACGAATTGCGCTTTCACGTCGCTCTCGCTGACCTTCGTCGGCACCAGCTGGATTTTCTTGAGCAGCTTGGCGTCGTCCCAATCAGCGGCGCTCGGAAAGCCCAAATCGACCAACATAGCAACCGCGTCATTTCTCTTGATTTTCATACTGTTTTCCTTCTTTTGTTTTGAAGCCGTTATGGCCTCGATTGTTTTTATTATCTCCTTAGAGCGGAAAGATTCCCCATTTATTTTTGGGAATCTTTTCCACTACCCCATCTATCGACCGCTTGTGGAAATACTTTAGGGGAAATTTACCACGTAGAAATCATTGCGGGGTTGACGAGCGCCAGAGAGCCGGCGACAGTGACGCACTTCGTCTCGTAATAAACTCCTTCGCGAAGGAGAATCCAGTTCAAGCGAAATATCCCCAGCTGCTTTTCCTTCTCCGTTTGATTCAGCCCCACCATTCCAGTAACGTGAGAAAGCTTGCGCTTGTCTTCGCTGAAATTGCTCCGGCGCAAAAGGACGCCGTCGTATGACGCCGCGTCCGATTGAGTAGCCGTCAGAACCAAGCAGTGGTAATCTTGCGACAAGCGACGCAAAGCTTTCCACGTCTCGTTCGTTTGGTGCCGGAAGTCTTGCCCCTTCAATCCAGCTTCCGGCGCTAGGATATCCGCGTAGTCAACCACCACGACGTCTGGATACCAACCCTCGTGGATTTTCGCATCCATACTGACGCGAATATCCGCGACGGTCGTGGTCGAATTCGAAGAGCACTCCAACTCCAGTAAAGAAGAAGTTGATGCAGTCAATTTCAGAATTGTCTCTTGAGCTAGACGAGCTTCGCTTTCTTTCAGTCGAGAATCGTAACTAGAAAACCGAAACTTCACTTTTGGTTTCCCATCAGGTCCGAGTTTGATTTTAACGGGGCGCGATACGTCGCCAGCTTCCAGCGGCCGGCGCGCAGCGCGAGCAATAAACCGCCGCATCATTTGGTTCTTGGACATATCCCCTACCGAAAAGAACATCGTCCGGCGCTTGGACTTCGCTGCGGCTCTCCACGCCACGTCAATCAACCAAAAAGATTTGCCGCGCTTCTCCGGCGCGAGGAAAGCGATAAACCCATCCCGGCAGAGATGCTGGCCGAAGAATTCCCCGATATCCCCAGGGTAAAGAACCAGAGACTGGTCTTCATTTATCACCAGCGCTTCTCTCCACGCTTCAAAGTCAGTAAAGACGGAAACTCCAGCGCGAGCGTCAAACGATACGGGGTTGAATTGCGCCATCTTCTCTTTGACCGTATCCAAATCTTTCCGCAACAAACTTTCCTCCAGAGAGTCTTTCAAGCGAGTATACCGAATCTCCGAGAAATAGCGGGACGCAGAATCAACTAAGTAATCCGCGTTGAGCTCCTTCGCCAAAGCTTTGTAATCGTCGCTCAGAGAGCCCAAATATTTTTCAATCAAATCCACTTCCGGAGAGTCTCCGTGCTTATCCGCAAAGCCGCTAAACAGAAGTCGGATATTTTCTCGGGGCGCTTTTCCATACTCGTTGTAGAAGTCCCGGCACCAAACGTAGATTTGATTGGACCACTTCGACCGAAACGGCTTGGCTTCCTGCTTGAGCCCAGAAACTACTTTGCCCAATACTCGGGAGTTGACGATTAGCGCAGTCAAGATGGACCGTTCTTCGTCGCTCTGGTATTTCTGGACTTTCATCTCCACGTCTTCGGATTATTAACATCAAAATCTTTTATCTCTTTCCCGTCCACAACAGAGTCGTATTCTGGAACTTTGTAATCTATTTGCTCGGAAGACCCCTTCTTCATTTGCATCTCTATCTCCACAAACTTGTCGCAAAAAGAACTAAATGTATTGCACCGCTTGGAATACTCTTCTTTCCAATGCTCGAAATACCAACGCAAGACTTTCCGAACTTGTTGCTTGTCGCCATCTAGTTGCTTGAGCAAAAGCCTGCACCGAACAATCCATTGAGTTATTGTCTTTTCTGACCAGCCGGAACGAGTCGAGCCTTGTTTGCCCGCATGCAGTCGATTCTTTATATTCCAATTGGCATACTCTTCTACTATTTTTGCCGCGACGCTTTTCTTGGTTTGCAGACTCTCACCTTCCTCCGGAAAAATACAACCGCCGCCTCGCGGCGTATGTTTGTATTCTTTGTAAGAGTCTCTACGTAGTAGAGACGATTTGTTTTGCGCTTTTGTCGATACTAGTTTTGCGCTTTTGTCGAAACTAGTTTTACAGATTCTAAAATGGAGGATTGCTGGAAGTCCTTTTAGTTTCTCTTCAACTAAACCAGATAGTCTCAATACTTTCCGAGCAGTAGCTTGCTCTCTCGTAGATAGCCCAGTCTCTTCTTCCCACTCTATAGCCGATTTGTAAATCCAACCTTCGGAGTCTTTTGTTCGCTTAGTCCAGTAGACGAGTTGCGAGAGCATAAGCGCAGCGTTTACACTTCCAGTCCATTCTACGAAGATTCGATGAAACGCAATTGGTCGGTCGAGCAATTCAAGCGGACTGGTTTCGGTTATTTCATACTGCATACTTTTTCAAAAAGAAAAGCCGCCGTTCCGGGAGGTAAGAATTGGCGGAGCACCCTTTCCTCAACTACGAGTTGCGCCTTCTCCCTAAACGACGGCTTAAAATCTAAATTTCAACTCTCTTAGGCTTCTTACGGCCTTTGCAACTCTTTCGTCAGTCTATTATCTCGCTCGAACGAGACAAGTCAAAACTTGCCCTTTTTCTTCTCTCATATACGGGGCCGAATTGGTCTTTCTTTCGCGTGCAATACGCTCTAGGACCGTTCGGACTCGCCAGCGAGCGTCAATATAGCGGTTTCAAAGCAAAAGAGCGGGGCCGCGTATCAGGAGAACAAATCTGGCGCCTGACAAAAAGCGCCAAACAAACCCGATACGGGCCCCGCAAAATCAAATCAACAAGCGAGCCGAGCCGCTTTCTGTTCTTCCACTACTTTCGCGTGGAGCACGAAGTCTTCGTATTGAGCGACGCAACGACACAGCGGGCATCCATACCAAGGTCCCTTATCGTTGCTTGTTACCATTACTGGCTGCTTAAAGCGAACAGCAATTCCCGGACAAGGGACGTCGCCGCCGGCCATCTTTGAAGTCTTGTTGCAAGCCATAGACAGCGGATAAGCTTCGTCTCCGATTCTTCCTTTTGGATTCATATTATTTTGATTCAACTATTCATTGCGCGACTAGCGATGGGCCTAGCACTTACACGCTTGGCCGCGCAATGAAAGTTGAAAAGCTTAGTTGAGCAAGAGTTCATACGCCCGCGTGCGGAGCGTATCGTTGCGGCTCAAGACTGACTCAAACCGATTGATTTCCGGAGCAGTCAAGTCCGTGTGGCGATGCACGCGGTGGTGCGTCACGTGCTCCGTAACCGCGTTGAGCGCATCCCAGCGGCTGCGCCCTTGATTGCCGTCGCCGAAGACGAACAGCTCCAGCATATTCTCGCGCTGGTTCTCGGTGCGCGTCGAGTCTCCAGGCATCAGCTTGCCGAGAAACTCCCTGCACTCCGGCAACGTCATCCGCACTTGCGCGAGATGGACGAATTGCTTCTGGACGATATCAATCTGCTCTTTCGCCGACGCCAGGAAGATAGTCTTCGCGGCCGCGTAGCGGATGTTCTGGCGCTCGGTATGCGACACCCACAAGTCGCTCGACAACTCCCGAGTAGTCATCCCGTTCTTGCAAGTCAAGCGCTCCATGAAGAGCTGCGACTTGCGCGGCGTTCCGCCATCCCACCCGTCGACCGAGTGAATAAAGACGTTCGTAATATCGCCCTTCTCCCGGATGTTCTTGGGGAAAGAGATATCTTGCTTGAGCTTGATGAACGCGAAGGCGCGAGAGCGCTCCGGCAGGAAGCCGGCGCGAACCACCGTCCCGTCTATCGACTCTGCAAACTCGTATTGAGATTGCAAGAACTGCCGGGGGTCGCTTGGCGGGTAATCTTCCCCGACAATCCCCAGCGGCGCTTTCGTATCGCTCCGGTAGAGGAGCTTCTTCCGCAGCGCCTGGATTCCAGTAGCGGTCCCCGAGATGGTATCCGCTTCCGGTTGCCAGTCCAAGTCCGCCAGTTTTAGCGTCTCTTCAAAGCTCGACGCCGCCGCTACACCGACCGTTTCAATTACTGATGTATTCATATTCTTATTATCTCGTTTAGGTTAAAGTTTTGCTCTCAAGAATACATCCCTGGATACTCGACGCCGTCTGCTTCGTCGGCTGCGTTAGTAACGTCTTCGGCCAGCTGGCGAATCTCGTCCTTCTTGTCGTCATCCAAGACCAGACCCTCGGGCAGCGTCGCTCCTTCTTCCAGCAACTCTTCCAGGCGCTCGGCCGCTTGACGCAACGCATACGCCGCTTGGCTTCCGCGATGCGCCCGGCTCGTCTCGTCGCTCGGCGCAACGAATACTCTGACCGGCTCCAGATACTCTGGCACGTCGAGCGTATTCGCTACGTTATCCAAAGCCGAAATCGCTTCTTGCAGCTGGTCTCCCTTATCTCCGTTCTGGAACCCTTCCGGCAAGTTGTCATACCAGTCCTGGAGCTCGTCCCGTAGCGTCTCAAACTCGGAGATGGCGTCAGGAATTACCGACGTCACCGACGTGGTATACATAGCTGTCAACATAGCCTTGAATTCTTCTACCGTAGGCAAGTCGATAACTATTTGATACCAGCCCTTGCGAGATGACTTGAGTCGCGCTTGCAATACCCTAAGGGCGTGCGGCCCGTAGGTCTTGTTCAATTTGATTTTGCTGATTTCGTTCATACTGTTTTTGTTTGTTTTTTGTTTGCCCTGCGAAATTACTTAGCTGCCGGGATGCGGACGAATTGAGCCGGCGTGAACCGAACGGCTTGCGAGCGCAAAGAATCGTTGAAGATACCGAGCGCAAGTTCCATCTTCTCTTGATTCGCTAGGGCTCGATTGTAGGGCAAGCGAGTCCAGCCGACTGTCCCGCTCGCGGTATGCTTGACGAAATAGCGAGTTGTCCAGCCGACGTCTTTGAATTCGACCTCGATTGCATCGCCTACTTTCAAGTCAAACAGGCCGTTCTCGCTGGCGATATTCTGCCGCGCTTGCTTGCGGGCAAACTCGCTTGAGCGACGCTTTTCCTTCAAGTCCATTGCTTCGACTTGCGCCGCGTGGACCGTTGCGCTAGCGACGTTCCCCAGCACTGTCAACATGCGGAAAGGAACGGTCCAGAGTCCCTTCGATTCCCCTTCTGGCATTACTTCAGCGACTTGATGCTGGATGGAGGGGAGCCCGAACTTGGCGAATTTGCGCCCGCGTTCAATCGTCTTGAGCCGAACCACGACTCCAGTAACTTGACCGCGACGCCCGTTAAACCGCACTCTTGCACCGACTTTGATTTCGTTTTTTGTCATACTAAGTTATCGACGCCCTGTGGAAATACTTTAGCTCTTTGTTCCGATAAAAGTTACCGGAGTCGTAAAGTGCGCTAGGGAGAGCGGATAGCGCTCTTTTCCCAAGTGCAAAAGGACTTGCTTTGCGTGGTCGAGCGCATGGGCTTGAATCTTCGGCCAGTTGCGGTCGCTGACGAACCAGCGCTTGTTTTCTTTGTCAGCGAGCGCAAAGAAGTGGTCTGGAATCAAGTTGCGCCGCGCGTCGTCTTTGCTATAGTCGCTCAACTTAGCCGGAGTCCGTCCGCTAGCTAATATACATTCGCAGCCCTTGAGCCACGTATAAACCATCCACTCGCCCGCTTCCCGATTCAGTTGTCTTATTGTTCGTTTCATACCAGTATTATCGTCAGCCCTTAGGGATACTTTAGTCCAATTGAAACATATCTTTGATTGCCTCCAGGATATCGCAATCCCGTATCGGCGGCAGGTCGCCGGCGATGTAATGCTCGAAAGCGCCCTTGCGATACCAATTGTCAAACTTCTGGCTTTTAAGCGTATCCAGTATCTTTTGAGCCACTTTGTCTTGATTCGATTTGTTTTTATTCATACCAGTATTATCGTCAGCCCTTAGGGATACTTTAGCTTTTCTTTTTGCACTCCGGCCCGATACCGGATTCGATTGATTCCGGAACCGTGAGCTTGCGACCGCAGCGGCAACATTTGCCGGCGTGCTGGATTTCAACTTTCCCGGCGAGCTCGTTCAAGTGAGACCAGATATACGCGAAGGCTACCGCGCTAGGAGCGCTTGGAGCAATCGAAGAGCGAAGTCCATGGCGGTAATTCTCTCCGTTGAAAATCGTCCCGAGGAACGTATAGCTCGATTCGTTGTCGGGGCCCGTAAGGACTTTGACGAAGTGGGGCGACTCCGGCTTGGGCTGACGAATCTTGTAAGTAAAGCGAGTCCCGGTCTTGAGCGACGTAGCGGTAAACGTAGCGTTCCCCGCCAGCGCGAATTCTTTAATATTTATCATACAAGTATATCGTCAGCCCTTAGGGATACTTTAGCTGACTAACTTCATTTCAGAAGGCTTGGTCCCCGGTGCGAATCGGACTTCACTTGCGAAGCTGGCTTTTAGCGCTTTCATCGCTTCAGCTTGCTTGACGCGAAGAGCCACGATTTTCTCCCATTGCCCGACTGTGAACGTCTCGCCCTTGTAGGTGAGCTTGCCGTTCTCTTCGACGCGAAACCCCTCTGGCGTCGAGTATTCCGACAACCAGCTCTGCTGAGTAAGTTGCTTGACGAATTCCTTGCTAATAGGGGCGGCGATGAACGTCCGATAGCGAGCTTCTGTTGCCGCTTTGATTTGCTCGACCGAGCGCTCGTGTTGAGCGACGCCGACGATTTCCCGAATCTTCTCTAGCGCTTTGGCTTTCTGCTTTGCGTCGAGCCCGAGCTCCCGGCCGTTGCCGATTTTCAGCCACTTAGTATCGCCGTAATCGCCGATAACGAGCTTCCAGCCAGTGCAATGCCCACTGGACCACTTGCTTGAGCCCGTATACATATTCTCAATTCGAACGCGAACACCGAGCGCCCTAGTCCCGTCCGTAGCCGGGTCGAGTTGCCGCAAGACCGCGAGCTCGGCTACATTTTGCTCAATTTGCGCTTGAGCGCGGGAAGCCAGTTCTTGCTCGTGCTTTACGATACGCTCGGAGGGTTCGATACCGTTCATCATTCCAGCTTCAATCGCGTCTTTGTTGATATCGTTGAATTCGGTACAGAACTGCGTGGACTTTTCGACTTTGATATTTTGATTCGTTGTCATATTTTGATTTTGTTTTTTTGCCCTTGTAAGAGAGTTATCGTCAGAGTAGGGAAATACTTTAGCTCAAACTTTAGAAACTCGAACGAACGCCAGCCCGTAAGAGCTAGAGTCTTGAGCGATATCGTTGTGCTTCGCCCAAGCTCTCAAAGCTTCCAGCGTGAATAATGAACCCGCGTATTGCTTCGACGTTGCTTCAACCGTTAGCTCAGTCGTCTCGTATCCGACCGCCGTTACCGTTACTTTGAATTTGTTCGTTTTCATACTCCCCTAATAGCAAGCTCGATACCACTACTGTATTATCTCTAACACGTTGAGTTTAAGCCAAACCTTAAATCGACTCTTTCCCTAGTGTCCCAAATCGAGATAGACACTGTCTCAAATTTGGACTGGAGCTTCTTTCGCGTAGCGTCTCGCTTCGGAAAGACGTCCTAATCCGTCAGGATTGCACGCCAGGACCGTTTGGATTTGCTTTTGAGTGTCAATATAGCGGCCTGCTAGGGTAACGTCCTATAACTTAAAGCTCAAAGCGTAGCGAGTCGCTACTTCGTTCGGCTCGTAGAAGTGGCCCTCGGCTGCGGCTTGAGATACGTCTTGCCAGAGGAAGTCCGGCGGCTTAGGGGCGAGCCATTCCATCCCGAGCGTCGAGACGAAAGCCGGGAACGTCCCGGTAGAGAAGTCTACTATCTCGTTCGTATCCGGCAACGCAATCCAGACATGCATCTCGGGGATTCCTCCGGACGCCATAGCGAGTATTGAGTTGAAGTCCGTCGGGCTCCACTTGAAAGCGAAGTGCGTCCCGCGCACGCCGTCGTCGAGATGCTTGGGGACGATTTCCCATTGCATCGTCCCCGCTTGCAGGACGGGGCGATAGAAGCGCGGGTAACGGCTCAAGACTTCCATCCCAATCTTCGCTAAGTAAGCGCAAGCGCGGTGCGGTTCGATATCCGCGTGGCGCTCTTTGAAGAGCCGCTGGACCAGCTCAAAGATTCGTTGACGAGCTTCGTTCATATCCCTGCCTTTAGCTTGAGCTTTTCCAGCGCAGCTCTCGCTTTAACTTTGATTTGCCCTTCCCATTCGGTATCCTGCCGCCCGAGCGTCAGGCCGTGGTATGCGTCGAGCAAGTCCTTCAGCGCCTGCCAATCTTCGCTCGCTCGCTCGTCTCTCTTGCTTCGTCGCTTGTCGCAATCGCAAGCAACTACGTGCCCGTGTTTGTCGCACCAGTGCGTCGGTCGTTTGGGGTGGCAATCTAAACTTCCGTCAATCCGATAGTCTTGCGGCAAGTAATCTTCGGTCTCAATCCACTGGCGAATTGCTTTCGCTTCTTCCGCGCTAAAGTAAGCCTCTATCGGCCCGCGGCGAAAGAGCAGTGCGTCTCTTCGCTCTTTCGTAATCGTGTGCCCGTGGACTAGCAATCGCCCAGCTTCCGTTGCGTTGAGGTCTCGCACCAGTTTGTCTCTTGTATTGATACTCATATCAGTAATCTCCAGTCGGTTCGTTGCGCCCCATGACTTCGTTGTAATATCCCATCGGGTCGGCTTCTCGCGTGCAACTATCGCAGTGGTATCCGTGCGCTTTTTGATACGACGAGCGCAAGCGAGATTTGCACGTCGGGCACAATAGCGGATGATTTTCAGGAGGAAGTCCGTTCGTCTCTTTCTCTACTTTCGGGATTCCAGTGGCGCAAGCTTTGCACTTCCCGGCGTGCTCTCTAGCGTATTTCTTCGACGTAAGAGCACCGCACGAACACCGGACCGTAAACTGCTTGAATTGAAAGTTGCTCATATTCCAATCCTCCCATTCGCTTTGCCGCTGCCGACTTGATTGAGGCGAATCTGCTGCCCCTTAGCTCGCCCGAAAGCGTAAGCCGAGTTGCTGACTTGTTGCGCCCGAGCTTTCGAGCGAATCAATACGGGGAAGTCTTGCGCCACGCGCTTCGATATCAGAGCGTCTTTATTGACGACAATCAGCGCCCAGCAACTCGCTTCCTTCGGAGTCAGCTTCGCTTCTTCGCGCCGGTTCACTTCGATAATTCCGTCGCAGAGCCCGCGAAAGACTCCGTTCTTGTTTGCGGCGCAACTGACCATCCCGTTTTTCTCGGCGTGGTAATACGTCGAGGGAAAGACTTTCTCCAGATAGGGGAAGAGCTCCCGGCAGATGGCGACGTCCGTCGCTTCTCCGATAAAGATAGCCTTCGTGCCACTGATGATAACTTGAACGCCGAAGCACTGGCGCAGCACGCGATAAATCCACGTATGGTAGGGCTTTTGAGCGCTCGTCTTTATCTGGATATCGGCGCGGTCGATTTCAATCGACGAGCCAGCAGAACGACCGGCCGCCATATCAATCGACGCCAGTTCAATCCCGTGCTTCATGGCCAGCTCTTTCGCTTTGCCCATCGCCGCTTCCATCTCGCCTTGCGAAGCGTTGCCGTGAGACAGCGCGAGGCACTTGCGAATCTTTTCAATCACCGCCGAGTTCATTTGATTTGTCATAACTTGTTTTTTTTGTTTCGCCCTGTGGAAAGTATATCGTCAGCCCTTAGGGATACTTTAGCTCAAATCGAGAAATCAATTACGACGCTCGCAACTGTCGCAACCACAACCGTGAACTTTACCCACCAGTGCGATTGATTCGCTACGCTCGCTCCGCCGCGGAACGCCGCGTAGTGCTCGCCCTCGTCGACTAACACTGCGCCGGGAACGGCCGCGATTACTTGAGCCGCGTAGCTTTCCGCGCTACCGCCGTGACGATAGTAGAACCCGTGGCGAGCAGTAAAGACGCCATTCCGCAAGCTTATTGAATCCGCCGATATTAGTTCCTCGATTTGCTTTATTGTCATTTTGTTTTTCATACTCCCCTAATAGCAAGCTCGATACCACTACTGTATTATCTCTAAGTGCTTGAGTTTAAGCCAAACCCTAAATTGAAGATTCCCCTAGTGTCTCGCTCCTAGATAGACAGTGTCCCGTTTCGAGTCAAAACCCCCGAGTTTGCCCGAAAGTTCCCCACTTGCTGATAAATTCCAGGTCCAGGAGGACTTGCTTCGTTATCGGGCTCACCGCAGGTTCTGCCGGAACGCTAGCCAGGGCGCGTGAACGCACGCTCGCTTGACGTTGCTCGACGAGCGCCGGGATTGACGCTAGGTTGGTCGAGACGTAGAGCAAACAAGCGAGAGCCAGCCAGAACGTCTTGAGACTCGCTACCGCTGGCGTCGGTCCAACCAGCACGTCGAATTCGAAAGCGTCATTGTTCATACTGGTAAAATCGCTAAATCAATGAGCCGAAGCTACATACCACTTGTTATCTACGCCGAGCACAATTTGAAACTTTCCCTTGTGAGAGACGAAAACAGCCGGCGGCATTCCGCAGGGGCGAGGACGAAGCTCTACAATCGCCGCCGTCAAAGGCACGCCATTTTCAATTTCGACTTGCACTAAATCACCGACTTTTAAGTTTTTCTTCATACTAGAGTTATCGTCAGCCCTTAGGGATACTTTAGCTTTATCTCAAAGCTTTGCAGCCGCAAGCACTTCAGCCCGGAGCTTAGCCGCGCAGGGAGCGCAGTAGCCGTGAGAGACGAAGCTCCCAAGCGCCTTGCTGCGCTCTTTGTTATCGCAAGCGCAACAGAGCCAGAGCATAATCTCTTTGCCACGACAAGCAGCTTCGCGGACGAGCGCCAGCGCCGTCAAGTCCGTAATCTTTACTAGCTCGCTCGTTGAGCACCGAGTCCAGTCTCCGCCGCTAACGGTAAATCCGGCCGGAGCGCCCGTATAGTGCAAGCGCGGGCGGATTTCAGTTTTCGTCCCGTCCAAGTCCCAAATATTGTAGCCGACGCCAGGAGCGGTCGATTCCAGAGACTTTACCGCCGCCGCAAGTTTGATTGTCATATTCTTCATACCCTAGTTATCGACGCCCTTAGAGAATACTTTAGGGGCGATTGATATATCCACTGGGGTTGCGCTTAGCGTCTTCCAGCAAGAGAGCCAGGAGGAACAAAGTATCAGTCTCGCTTTGCGCCATACCGAGCGACTCCGCGCGCTTCCGGTCAGCGATTAGCGAGTCAATTATTTCATCAAAAGTTTTCATATCATTCCGTTCGCGTCGAGCTCGTCATAGAGCGCTTTCGTCTTCGTTACCATATTATTGTCTCGCTTGAGCCGGCGGAGCTGAACCAAGACGTCGATTACTTCCTCGTCAGTTATCGGCTCGCCCAAATACTTTGCCATAATTTGCTTCGCCGTGAGTTTCTTTGTTTTGCTTTTCATAAAATTGTAACGCACGGAGCGAAGTGAAAATCCCGCATTGCTTGTTCGATAGTCATCCCTTCAGCTTCGCCCGTAACAAAGTCTCCATACATCAATTCGGCTGCGTCTGCCCGAGTCTCGAAGTCTCCAGTATATTGCTCTTCGTGCTTTAGTTTTTTGCAGTCCTTGCAATCAGCAGCGTGGACAATAAAGACGCCTTTGGATTGGTCCCGCAAATTAGGTCCGAAAATTGTCAGTTTCATAAATCTTGCAAGTAGGGGTTGGGTTTGTAGGTCGGTTCGGGCTTGACGTTGAGCTTTTTGGGCATCATGGCGAGCGCTCGTTCCATCGGAGTTTGCTTTACGTCGAAGTGAATCAAGACCGGTTGGTAAACGAAGACTCCACGACGACCGGCGTAAGCGCGCACGTCTTCGATACTTTCGAAGCGAGTTGCCTTTTCGTGATTGCGTATCGACTTGAATCCAGTCGGCGGGACGTCTACTAAATACACGTTTTTCTTCTCAAACCAAATTACCCATTTGCTATCAATTTTCATACTGGTATATCGACGCCCTGTGGAAATACTTTAGCTCAAGCTTTGAAATACTTTGCGATATCGGGAAAGTCTCGCTTGAGCGACGCTACAGCGAGCCGAGCGATTTCATTATCAACTTTGCGAATCTCCGCGTTGACTTGCTTGCAAGTTGCGTCAGCCATAAGCTTTATCGCTATGGGCGTGCAACCGTCGTATTTCCCGAAAGATGCTTGCTTGCTCAAAGCGTCTCGGATTTGGACAGTATTCCAGCCGGCGTTTAGAAGCTCGCCGATTGCTTTTTGCAGTCTCGCTACCACCGTTTCGTTTATCTCGTTCATACTAGAGTTCAGCCCTTAGGGATACTTTAGCTCAATCTTGAAGAGCGATTGCAGCCGCGCGGGCAAGCTCGACGCCCTTGCTAATCCGGTCCCGTTCGATTAAGAGCAACGGCTTGAGCATCGTCGATACTCGCGGCGACTTGATTAAGCGGTCGAGACGGTCCCAATCGGCTCGGATAGAGCGAAACTCTGCATGGGCTTGTAAATAAGTCATAAAAGCTTAGTTTTCAAAACATTGGACCCACTTAACGACTTGAGACGTAGAGCTACGGATTGTGCTCAAGACGCGCCTGGCGCGGCTCGGCTCGATATCCATCGGGAGCAATCCTTCAAGCCGCTCGATTGCTTGTTTCATTTGCGTCAGCTCTTCCTGGATTCTATCGTATTCGATTGATTTATTCATACTCAAGTTATCGACGCCCTTAGGGAATACTTTAGCTCAAAGTTGCAAAGACTTCAGAGATAACATAAGCCCAGCCCCGTCGATTGAACTGCTGACGAATCCCGTTCCCTACCATTACATTATACGGTTCGAGATTTGCGCCGGCATCTTTGACAAGCTTTAAGATAATCCAGCGTCCGTTGTCGCTCGATATTCGATAGAATTGGCATTCCACGATTCTGTGGTCGATTTTGAATTGCCCGACTTGCGATTGACTTGTTGCTATATATTTCATACTAGAGTTATCGACGCCCTTAGGGAATACTTTAGCCCTTATTTACAGTCCAGCAACTTTGCGAATCAATCGAAGCTCTTTCTTCGAAGACTCTGCCGGGTCTTTCGCGTCAATTACGATATTCTCCGTTACCCCAGGGAAGCAAGCGAGCAAGTCCGCCAGCTCCCGCGCCCGCGCTTGAGCGTCGAGCGACGAGTCCAGGCAGATGTAACGTCTCGGAAACCCAGCCAGCGTCTTTACTTGCTCGCTTGTCCAGGCGAGCCCAAAGAGCGCTCCAGCGCCGGGACCGACGGCCCAAGCGTCAATAGGGCCCTCGACGATTACGACGGCGTGGCGGCACCAATCCGCTCCATAAATAACGTGTTTGAGATTGATACTCGCTTCCGTCTCGGGCGCAGACAAGTATCGCTTCGCTGCACGGTCTCCGATTGCGCGAGTTGTCCAGCTAACGCGGACTCGCTTGCTCAATATCGGAATGTAGATTCGCCAAGCGAGTCGAGCGTCTATCCCGATTCCCTCGACTTGCCAGAGACGCTGAATCTCTTCGGGGTCAAATCCACGACGCTTGAGATAGTCCCGGTGGCAGCGTTGCAACGGGCCCCGTCCGCCGGGCTCTTTCAATCTCCCAGACCACTCCGCTTTCTCCGGCTCTTTCCCTAGCTCGTAATCGTGGAGAAACTCCCGGATGGTTGACGACGAGACTCCGAGCTTGAGCAACGTCTCCCAAACCGGATGCCAGCGACATTTCCAGCAAGCGAAAAACTTGTCAGAGAGATTGAACCCCAAGTGGTAATTTTGCGAGCCGCAAAAGGGACAAACTCTAACTTGCAGCCAGCCAGTCCGGCAATGGTTGTGTCCCGACTCCAGATAGTCGAGTCCAGCGCCAGCTAGTAATTCCTGGATAGTCATTTCCTCAGGATATATTGGCGCATCAACTTGACGATAGCCTCCTGCATCGTCTGCCCCTTGCGAGCGCAAGCCGCCTTGAATTGGTTCTTGGTATCAATCGGGATACCCTTGAAAAACAAAACACCTTTGTGGTGCTGCAGTTCCGATTTCATAATTTCTCTGTTCGTATTATCTCCAGCAAGTCTTCGAAGATATTGAAGCTCTGAGCGTCTTCTTCTCCGTTCAATACTGCGTCTAGGATATCCGACTTCTTCCGCAGAATTCGCACCAGCTTCTCTTCGATAGTCCCTAACGCCGTCAAGTAATGAATGACGACTTTCTTCTTTTGCCCGATACGATGGATACGGTCCTCGCCCTGCAGCAAGTCGCCGGGACTCCAAGGGAAGTCCAGAGCCGCCGCGTTGCTGGCCGCATGCAAAGTAATTCCGACTCCGGCTGCTTTCCAATTTCCCAACAGCAGATTGACGCGACGATTGGATTGGAACTTCCGTACGGTCTCGTCCCGCTTGCGCCCGACTACGCGGCCATCGATAACGACGCTGGACGGGAATCTCTCTTTCAATTGGTCGATGACAAAAGTATGCATGGTCAACGCCACGAGTTTCTCTCCGGGGTGCGCGATAAAGAATTCCTCAATCCATTGCTTGGTCCATTCCATTTTCAACTTGGCTACGAGCCGCAACAGATATCCGACTTTGACGAGCGCCAGACTCTTCTTCGCCCGCATCGCTCGGGATGGGCTGGTCTCTTTGAGCCAGACCAGAAACTCGTTATCAGCCCTACGATATTCCTTGTAAGACGCCAGCCGGAACGGAACGATACGCCGAGTCTTGGCCGGCAGCTCCAGCAGCACGTCTTTCTTGAGCCGGCGAATCATGCACTCCGAGCGGAGAATCCGGTTCAGTTGTTTCAAGTTCGTTGCGCCATCGTATCTCCAGCCCCACGGAGTATATCGCGGCTTGCAATACGCCCAAGCATACTCTTCCCGGGATGGAAACAAATCGGGGCGGATGATTCGCAAGATGGACCAGAGCTCAATCGGCCGGTTCGTCAACGGAGTCCCGCTCAGCCCGATAACCGAAGAAGCTTTCTTGACCAGCCTCCGGCTGGCTCTGGTTCGTCTCGCTCTCGGCGTCTTCAGGTAATGCGCTTCGTCAAAGATTACCGTTTGCGGTTTAGCTTTCAATAGAACCGGCAACCACGATTCCAGGATATCGTAATTGATAATAACTACAGAGCCGGGAAGCGGCTGGCGTCGCTTCATCTGGCCTTCCAAGACTTCCGTCCGCATATTGAAGTGGATGGCCGCTTCCGACTGCCAAGTATATTTGACTGAAGCGGGGACTACGATAACGACTGGCCGTCGGCGTGGCGTCTTGAGAATCCAATAGAGCGATTGAATAGTCTTGCCCAATCCCATTTCATCAGCCAGCAAAGCTCGCCCTTTGAACGCTCGGATTTGACGAGCGCCAGCCAACTGAAATGGTTTAAGCTTGGTCATTTCGCATAATAAGCCGAGTCTAATTTTCCTTCGCGTTCTAATTCTTCAAGGTCTTTTTTGTCGTTGAAAAACTCGAAGCCCGTAATGTTTTGAGACATTGTATGCATGTGACGAAACCGCTTATATTCGCCCGGCTTCCACGATTGATGCCGATACCACGATACGTCGGGGATGGTTTTCGTAAAAGGAACTTCGGTCAAGTTCTCTACTTGCGGAGGAGTATCTTTGTTTGTTTTCATAAATTTAATGAGCCCACACTTCCCAAAACCGCAATTCAATCTCTCGTTGCGCTCGCTCGATGCGTCGCTTGTCCAGGCCTTTGCTCTGGAGATATTCTTTGACTCTCGCCAGCAGTTGCTTCGGCGTCATCTTGCTCCCCAAGTCCAGACTTTCTCCGCGACGCGGGCCAGCAGCAATCCGCCCCACTTCCAGAATCTCCGCCGGGGTCTCCAGCAGGAGACTGATTATCTCTTGAGCGTCTTCCGACAAGCCACCAATCATATCCATAATCTCGCTACGTTGCTCCGGCGCGAATCCAGTCAACTCGTCGTTCATCTCCGTGCAGATTAGCGGGTCTCTCGTCCGCTTCGTTATCCAGCTGCGCAAGCTCGTCCAGACCTTAAAGTAGCACCAGGAAGAGAACTTAGAACCGCGGCGGCTATCGTAAGTTTGACAAGCGAGCATGAAGGCCAGATAAGCCTCGCTCCGCGACTCTTCGAAAGTTACTGGACAAGCTTGCGCGACTTTCCACGCCAGACTGCAGAGCATTTTTTCCACTTTGGGAAATTCAATTTGCGGGTCGATTTTTGTCATTTGTCGTTGGTTAGAAAGTATACCTTTCTAACCCGGTGTCAACTCTCAAAAGATAATAAGACGTTAGGTTTATATTTACGTATTAAAAGACCCAAGAACTTTAGAGATTCGTTATGTAGGAGCCCACCGGAACTTAAAATGCAATTCAAGTCGGCTTGCGCTCGTGATAGAGAAACGATGCAAGAAGCAATCGTAAGGATGATGCAAGAATTTTCAGACGAGAGATAATAAGCAACGTGAAACTAGAGTCGATTACGCTAAACAATTTCCAAGCGCACGAGCGCCTAGAAATAAAGTTCTCTCCGACGATTACCACCATCAAGGGCGCTACTGACAAGGGCAAGAGTGCAGTCCTGCGGGCGTTGCGTTGGGTCTGCTTAAATGACACGGCAGGGGTGGACTTCATTAAGGAGGGGACCAAACGGGCTATCGTTACGCTGACTGTCGTTCACGAGCCGGCTCCGTTAGTCCGGTTGGAAGAAGTGATAGTCCGCAGCAAGAACGTCGACGGAGCGACTAATACGTATGCACTGGACGGGAAGGAATTCAAAGCGTTCGGGCAAGGCGTCCCTCCAGACATCGCCAAAACCCTAGCTCTAAGTGAAATCAATTTCCAGGGGCAGCACGACTCTCCATTTTGGTTTGCCGAGACGTCTGGAGAAGTATCGCGGAGATTGAACGCAGTGATTGACTTGTCGATAATTGATACAGCGCTGGCTAATATCGGCGCCGAAGTCCGTCGAGCTTCAGAGCGGAAAAGCTTGGGCGAAGAGCGATTGAACGAAGCGAAGACGCAACTGGAAGAGCTCGCCCCGCAGCGGGAACGGATTGAGGAATTTCACAATGTTAAAGTCAAACAAACTACGCTTAAAGCCGTTGCTGAAGATTACGATAAACTGGCAGACGTCCTGGAGCGGGCAAGTTCTAATCAAGCAAGGGTCCTTGCTGCCAAAGCAGCCGACGGCGGTGAGCTATTGGCAGCAATACTATCCGCTCGTCGAGCGCAACGAAGTGCTGAAATGCTGGAGGAGATTATCTATTCAATAGGCAAGTGGCAAAGCAAAGCAAAGCCGCCGCCGGACTTTCACCCAGTACAGATGGCTTGGGGAACTTGGGCAGACGCACGAGCGAAAGCAGAGAGACTATCAACTTTGACTGGTATCGTATTTGATAAACTTTCTATTATTCGCACACTAGCGGAAGAAGCTCAACAAGCCGAAGCAAAGTTTCACGCGCAAGTGCGCGGCAAAGTTTGTCCGCTATGCAAACAGATAATTGAACTTGATGAAAGATAAGCCTTATCCGATAGCCCTAGCCGTTGCCGACTTGCATCTCTCTTTGCTCCAGCCGGCTTGCCGAGCCGATAAGAGCTGGACGGACGTGCAAGCGGGATACCTCGAGCAACTAAAAGAGATTGCTGAAATTCGAATGACAGACGGTTCGCTTAGAACTTTGCCTATCCTCTGCGCGGGAGATATTTTTGATAGATGGAACGCCAGCCCCGAGTTGATTAACTTTGCATTGCACTGGTTACCCGATGGTATGCTGTGCGTCCCTGGCCAGCACGACTTGCCGCTCCACCGGAGCGACTTGATGCACCGCTCCGGATACGGAGTATTGAAAAAAGTAGGGAAGATTAGAGACTTGTCTGAAGATGTGGTAACGATAGCAGCGGAGAGATTGATGGTGCATGGATACGGATGGGAGCAAGAAATTGAACCGCTGGAAAGTAAATCCCGAGACCGCTTTCTCTACGTCGCCCTCATTCACCGCTACGTATGGACAGTCGAAGCTGGCTATCCGGGAGCGCCACAGTCTTCCCACTTGAGCTCGCTAATGAAAAGCTTGAAGGGTTACGACGTGGCAATCATCGGGGACAACCACAAGCCCTTTTTGAAAGAGCTAAAGAACGGCTGCACGGCTTACGGGTGCGGAACTTTTATCCGCCGCAAGACGGACGAGATTGACTACGCTCCTAGCGTGGGAATTATTTACTCTGATGGAAAGGTAAAGCGCAAGCTGCTCGACATCTCTGGAGACCGCTTCCACGAAAGCGCTAAAGACCGTCCAGAGACAGCTTTTAATATGAAAGAGTTTATCGAAGGGCTGGAAGAGCTCGGCGAGCACGGGCTGGACTTTAAGGCAGCCGTTGAGAATCACCTCAAGAATGAGGACGTTCATCCGCAAGTAAAGGAAATTATCTTGGCCGCGTTAGATAATACGAGAGTATGAAAGTAATGCCCGTTCAATGCGCCACTTGTCCCTTCCGGAACGATGTGGACGAAGAGCACAAGTCCGTAATGGTTCCGACAATGGAGATGTGCATAAGCCCGGGCGGAGCCTCTCGCATCTGCCATTCGACGGGCCGAGACAATACGTTCCATAAGCGCACGGGCAAGAAAGAAATGATTTGCCGCGGGGCCCGCAACTTCCAACTCCAATTCCTTGCTGCCATCGGATTCTTAGAAGCTCCGACGGACGCAGCGTGGCTAAAGAAATGTCGAGAGCTAGGGATTCAACCGGACCAGGGAAAACTAAGATGACGAAGCACGATAAAGATTGCGAGCTCGGAGACAACCACAAAGACTGCCGCGCTTGTCGAGAGAATAATTATGAGCAACGAAATCACAGAAGAGAAGTATCGAAAGTTAAAGCAGCAAGTCGAAGAGACGAAAGCCGAAGCAAGCCGGGCCCAGGGAGCGTTGGACCAGCTGCTCACCCGGCTGAAAGAGGAGTTTGATTGCTCTAGCTTGAAGGAAGCAAAAGCCAAGCTGACCGAACTGGAGGCAAAGAAAAAGAAAGCGGAGTCCGTATTTGAAAAAGTGCTGGCCGACTACGAGGAGAAATGGAAGCAATGAGACCCTGCCCGCCCGATAGAGACCCTATGTTTTGGAGGGAAGATGAGGAGAATAGAATGACGGACCTTGCTGCCGAAGAAAAAGAAATAGTCGAGCTGGCCCTCCGCTTGTCCCACTTAAAAGGGGCAGTCGAGGACGAGACCGAGGCGCTAAAGAAAGCGGAGCGCACCTTGCAGCGCACGCAGGAGGCGCAAGAGATACTTCAACTCATCGCCCAAGCCGTCCAGCAGCAAGCTCACGAAAAGATTTCCACCGTAGTTACCAAATGCCTCGAGTCCGTCTTTGAAGACCCTTACGCTTTCAAAATAGAGTTTGAACGTAAGCGGGGACGGACCGAGGCAACCTTACGCTTCGTCCGGCGAGAGCTCGACGCGGACCCGCTCAGCTCGACTGGCGGCGGCGTGGTCGACATCGCTGCTTTCGCTTTGCGCGTCGCTTGCTTGATGCTCCATCGCCCTCGCTTGAGCCGAGTCGTTATCCTAGACGAGCCGTTCAAGTTTGTTAGCGCTCAGTATCGAGAGAATATGCGGACGATGCTGGAAGAGCTGGCTAAGGATTTGCAGATTCAAATTGTAATGGTTACTCATTCCGAAGAGTATGAAACCGGAAAAATAATCGAGTTATGAAGCCGCTAGAAGACTTATCCCCAATGCCCTTCGGCAAACATAAGGGCGCTCCTATGCAAGACGTGCCAGCTTCTTACCTGCACTGGCTTTGGACCAACGGCCTGAGTAAAGATAAACAAAGCTCCGTCGCTGACTATATCCGGCGGAACTTGCACGCTTTGAAACAAGACCATCCAGACGGAATTTGGGATTGATTCGGTAGCCTCTCCCACTGCAAGCTTTGCAGTGGTGTCCGTTGACTAAACACGAAGCGTCAAAAGCTCTCCCCGTCCCGTAGCAGGCTGCACAAGGAGCCACCTTCTTGTTCTGAGACGTCCCTCTCATGCCCGCAAATTAGCAGACTGGGGACTATCTGCAAGAACTTTTTAGCTAGGCGGGGTAGGCGGGAATAGTTTGCTGAGCGGTAATATTGACGAAAGCTCCGTCTCCGTTCGCGTCGAATACGCTCACGCGCCAGTAGTGTAGCGCGTGCGCTCCGTCCGAGTCCAGCGGGAGGCAGACGATGGTGGACGTCGGAATCTCGCTGGCTTCCTCGTCAATCAGAGGAGTAACTGTCTCCGGGTCGAAGCTCTCCGTTTCCGACAGCCACAAAATCCATCCGACTAGATTGCTTACCGCGGGGACCGTCCAGCTTAGCACATAGCACACTTGGTCACTCTCTTCGCTGTCAATAACCGCGCTTAGCGCAGTCGGAGGCGTGGGGACGATAGCGAGACTGCTAATCTCCAGCGAGCCGTAAACCCACTCTCCTTGCCCTTCGTTGACTCCGGCCACGCGCACGTAGAACGTCCCGAGCAGGACTTGCAGCTGAATGGACGTGCGCGTAAGGACTCCGCGCTCCTGCCAGTTCTCTCCGTCTTCGCTCGTCTGCACGATGTAATACTGAGCGCCATACGCTGGCGGCCAGAGCACTTGCACGAGCGACGCCACGCCGCCGATTTGAGTAACCGTTACCGAGTCGACTGTTGGCAGCGCCGGAACTTCTGGCGCCGCCGGCGGCAAGTTGAGCACCGGCGCTTCCAGGGAGTCGAAAGAATAAATCAAGTCATTGCTATTGGCAGCGGAGATTCTAATCCGCTCTCCACCGAGCGGCTCCACTCGAACCACGCGCCAGTAGCGAGTCACTTCGGCCACTGTGCCGAATACGAATAGCATCGGCTCGGTCTGCCCTCCGAGCAGGAAGTCCATAGCTGTTTCGTCCGACTGGATTTTTACCTGCTTCGGGTCGCTCGTCTCCCGCGCGATAAAGGGCCCAATTACCTCTCCGGCTCTCCCGCGCAACGCAATTTGATACTCGGCTGTCTCGGCGAAGTCCAGCGGCTCTGATACATACAAGTTATACCAGTTGTCTCCCATGTGAATAGCGTTGACTATGTAGCCAGCCTGCGCCCAGTTCGGCACGTCATGAGCGAAAGCAAACAAGTCTCCGTAAGAAAGAATATGGCCTTCCAATCCAGTCTCAAACGTAATATTGTCCCGAAGGTATTTGTCTACGGCCAGCAAGTAAAGCGCTTCGCGGTAAGCGCGAGTCCGGTCCTGGCACCCGATGAACCGGATATTTTGCGGCCGGTCTGTAGTGCCACCTGGTAGCGTGGCGTGAACTTGTTCCTGCTTGTAGCCAGTATCGGGGTCTGTATATTCCATCAGGATGGAATCAAACTCGCCCAAGTCCCAAAGCTTTATCGACCAATCAAAACTATCCTTGATGATATTGTCGGGAGTAAATAGCGTGACTGGAATCTCTGCAGCAGCGTCCCGCTTCATCGAGATAAGCGAACCGACGAGCATCGGCACAGCTCGGCCAACTCTAGCTACCGCCCGAGCTGCTTCCCATACTGTAATGGCGTCTCGAAAAGTGAAGTCAAAGTAGTCCCCACGGTCGCTATAAATAGCGTCCAGCGCTTCCAGCGCATCCCAGTCAAAGAACACGTCGTCGGTAATCCGAGCGCCGTAAGTACTCCAGAAGATATCAACGAAAGCCCACACAATGCTCCGCGTGGCTACCGGAAGGATAATCGTCATCCCGTCGGAATCCCTACTGATAAGGAGCTTGCGCGTGCAAAGGACGTTGAGTTGCTTTTGGCTTTGAGAATTAAGGTTGTTCGTTGCGCGAATGATTACTGCGAGCATCGTCACCGCTCCGAATACCGGGTCTTCGTTCAAGTAAGTCCGCATCCCCGCCCACTCGGCTTCGTGTCCAGAACGGTAAGAGTCATCGAACGTATCCGTCCGCCGCATCCGGACTTCGTAGCGGGCGGCAGTAACTGAAGTGCGATACGTCTTGCGCTGTGGCGTCGTAGTGGTCCCGGTAATCGTCAGCGCTGTAGTGGAAGTGGAAATCGTAGTAACAGTCTTGGTTACTCCTTCCCGGTCGGTCGGGTCGTTATCTCCAGCGTCGCTATAGACGGTAGTCACTGTCCCTTCTGGCGGGTCGCCACCAGCCCACGGAACGTAAGTAGTGGAAGTGTGAGCCCAAACCCAGGTAATCGACGGAGCCCCGCGCCAGATGAGCGAGCGGGAAGTAGCAGTATAAACTTCTACTTGCTTGCCGATAAAGATATCTGCCCAAGCTCCGACCGGGTCGCCGGCGTCGTCGATGGTCCGCGCTTGCACTTGAATGGTAATGGAACGCGGAGACAAGCTGCCGTCGTCGTTGGCGTGGTAGAGTCCTTTAGGGAATAGCAAGTCCACCTGCAGCTGCACGGCTTCTGTATTTGCGGGGTTAGCCACGAACGGACCAATCCAACCATCTGGCAGAGGGTAGTCCTCTTGAGTAGCCGCAAGAACTTTCTGGCCGCCGGCTTCTGCTGAAGTATAGACGTTGGTCGGGAAGATAGTCACCTGCCCCGCTGGAGGGATTACTTCATACTGCACTTCCTGAAAGTTGGAGAGTAGCGTATCTCCGATTTTTATTTCCTCTATTTCATACTCCCCTTGCCCCAGGCAGAACAAGCTGAATTGGTATTGGTCATTGTCGCGGTATTCATAGTAGGGCCGCGCCGCGTAGGAAGGGTAGACTCGATTTCTCCCATAGTTGCATTCAATCGGCTCGGCCAGCCGGATGGAATTCGCCTGCCCCTTGATGGTATAAACGGGGTCGCTAGCCGGAGCTTCTCCAGGAGTCGTCGGAGTCGGCGTCGACATCAGCAGCGTGACTCCGAGCATTACGATGGTAATGACGATGGAGATAATGGCTATCCAGGTGGCGGGGCATCCAGGCAACGTAAGGAAGTTAACCACGTCGTCTGGTTTGAGCAGGTAATCCCAGCCAGCTCGCAGCAACGGGTCTCCGTTGACGACACAAATAGTCGGGTGGTCAAAGTCCGGAGCTCTCAAGAAAGACTTCACCCACTCGCGGACAGATATCCCCGCTTCCACTATGTGCTTCTCGGACTTCGCTGGCTCAAAAGCGTTCGGCGTATAAATTACGTAGGCCATAATTTGTGACGGTAGAATTTGATGACAAAGAACCCCTTCGGCCAAAGCCAATTCAAAGAGACTGCTTCGACATTTTGCGGCTGCAAACAATGAACGACTTTGCCACCGTCAGCTGCTGCCCAAATACCGACGTGGTGCAGGATAGTATTCTTGCTCATCGCTACTCCGCACCCGTCAATCGGCTTGGCAATCTCGGTCCACGAGGCGCTTTCCTGCTCAACGATTTCCCGGAGCATCTTAGCAGCCGGCTTCGTATTCCATGGAAGCCCCGGAACTTCCGGCAGCTCGATACCAAACTCCTCTTTGTAGACGAGTCGCAAGAGTCCCCAGCAATCCACGCCTTGCTTGTCTCGACCGCCCGCTACCCAAGGAATCGACAAATACTTGTAAATCCAATGTAACTTGTTCTTTATCAATGTGTTGCTTTGACTCATACGCTAAAACGCAAGGAATTGAGATTTGCGCTCGCCCGGGAGCTTCGCTAGAGATTCTTCAACCGAACGCTTGAAAATCGCTCTTAGCGCAAAATCCGTTCGAAATTCGCTTAGATTCATACGCTTATCCCAAGCTCGGAAAGCGGTCCCGCGTATAGAGCTCTGAGGGGAACTTCTTGTTCACTACGTCCATGAACGTCGCTTTCCCCGTTACTTGCAATGTGCTAATTCGGATATCTTTCAGGTAGAGAATCAGTGGCGGTATCATTTGCGGTCGTGACAAGTCGTCGCTCAAGAAAGGACGATAGACAACTTCCACCGGGACTTGCTCCGACTTGGCAGTCTCTACGAAGTCTTTCACGCGCCGGCCTACATTGTCGATGGAAATATTGAGGCTCTGGAATCCTTGGTCGTCGGTCGGCGGCAAAGTAAATTGGAATCCGACGGGCTCAAACTCGCGCACGTTTCCGTCTTCGTCCGTTGCCGTGATAGCTTGGTGACTACGGACAATAAAAACAGAGTCCTGCACTCCAGGCTGGCGTATCTCCAACGTATCGTAAATCACCACGCTCGAAGGGCAGGAAGCGAAAGCTTCCTTGATGGCATCTTGTAGAGAAGTGTTAGGCATGTTATGGAAGAGCTGAGAGGCGGAAGAAAGCATCCAAGTCCCCGTCGGCCGAAGTAGGGTCTACGGCTGCGTCCATCGCTTCGTCTACTGCCGCGTTGACAGCATCCGCTGTAGCGCCGGGGCCGCTTGTGTCGGGAGCTTCAATAATTATCGTCTCTCCGCCATACGTTATTTCCACCGTTCCGTTCATCGGTGGAATATCCCGCAAGACTAAAGCAGAACTGAAAATTGTATAACAGTATATCGTCGCCACTGATTCATAAATCGTATAACCGCCTCCCCAATCATCATACGGAGTAGTTCCATGGTCGGGTTCGGGAACGCCGGGAGTAGTTACCGAGCTGCCCCGTTTGTAGCTGCTAAGCGGCACGCAATTCCCGGCGTCTTTAGCTGCCTGGGCTATAGCGAGGAGCGGGGCAATAGAACCTGGATAGCCTAAAGTTTGGCACGAGTCTCCAGCATACGTTGTGGTTTCAACTACATGATAGAAAAGCGGAGGAACACTATCGGCTACGGGGAAACGGTGGAAGTCCGGCCCGCGGCACCCGCCTACAGAAACAGCGGCAGTCCCGAATATCATTCCGCTTTCTATCAAGTCCCACGTCCGGTCCAGCGCGATAACGAGGGGCGGCGACATACAACCGGTTCCGGTATCAATCGCCGCCGCTTTGTAGACTCCCGAAAAGCTTTCCTCCGATGGGTCTTGCGGCGTGGTTGGGCTAGAAGCGGTAGGAGTAGAGTTGTCACTGGTGACTCTTAATTCCGTGCCGGGCGGAAGGTTAAAAGTTGGCGCCCCTACTCCTGACGCTTCGACGTTCATATCGTATCGCTCGCCAACCAACAAATAACTCCCTTCGGGAACAAGCAACGGAGCGTCAGTATGAGTCAACAAGCCCGGCGTCCCGCGCGTAGATACCGAAGCCCCGCTAAAAGAAGCAACGGTCGGAGCAGCGATATCCGGAGTGGCTACGGCAACCGCATCAGAATCTAGGCTAGTAAAGTCCCCGACTACCCGGTGAGCCCTTATGTTCCGCCCACCGTAATCGTTTTCCAAAGTAACCGAATCGACCACCGCCAAATCTTCCGGCTCCAGCAGGAGGAGCGTTTCATAGATGCCCGAGCCGGGCGCCGTCTCCACTTCTATTTCCAAAGAATCCCCGGGGCTCACATCTCCCCACGCCAGCGTAAGCGTCCGGTTGCACTCGCCCATCGTTAAGTCCAGCACCGGAATAAAAGGAATGTGGCCCGTCCCCTCCCAAGGCAAGTCGGGGTCTGCTCCCACCCAAGGAGCAAAGCTTCCCGCCCAGAAACCGGGGTTGAGAATCAGCCTGGTGGATATATCGCTCGCCAGTACAGTCGCCGTTACTTCAAACTCGTTGTCCCGTCGGCTAAATAAATACTGGCTATCGAGGAACGCATACTCGCGGATTACTTCTGTCAGCAAGCCGGGGTTGACGTTCGGTGTATACGTAGTGGCTTCAAAGGGTAGCGAGCCGTTTTCCAAATCCGTGTGGACATACTCTTCGAAGATTTCAAACTGGTCCAAGATAAACGTCCAAGTAACGTCAATCGTCTCCAGCGGGACCAGATACTTGCGACGGTTGCGGAGCCGGCCGGTCTCCATCTGCACAGCTTCAGAGCGCGGAGCAAACTTGGGCTGCCTGTTAATCCGGAAAACAGGCAGCGTCGAAGGCCAAACAGAAACGCTCATTCCACGAATCTAAATCATCTGATTAGCGATACAAGCAAGAAACTAGGCAGCCTTCTTTCTCTTGTCAGCCATCTGCGTGGCGTGCGCTGCCCACCATGCCGCCGCTACCAGCTTGCGAGCCGCGCGAGTGCGGATAAGGTAGTCAGTCCGATGCTGACGCTTTAGTTCGGGAGTAAGGCGATACCGGCCGACTCGTCGTTGAGCAAGACAAAGAGCGGAGCAAGTCGTTCGGCCTTTAGTGCACTGATTGCCGCATACGACGCACAAGCGCAGCTTTACAATACGCTTAGCTCGTGGAGTCTCTGTAATCCGTTCGGCCTTGAGCTTGGGCGCGACGGAAGGTAGCTTCGACGCTGGCTCTTCGTATTTGCGTTCCGGACGGAGATAGGACTTGGGCGTAAGCAAATGAGCTACTCGGTCGAAAGCCGCGTTGAGATTCTGCGCTTGTTCTATATTGCCGCCCTTGTCGGGGTGGTCGGTCTTTATCCGGCTCCACCAAACCGAACGGCAATCGCGCAGTACCCAACTTCTTTCTTCCGCGTCCAGGCGGGAAAGCTCCAAACGGTTTCGCTTTATACCGAATAGAGCGAGCAACGAAACCAACGTCATCCGGTCGATAGCAGACTTCGGCCGGATAGCTAAGCGCCGGGGAGCAGTAAGCGTCACAGCTTTTGCGTCTCTACAATCAGAGACTTGATAAAGCCTAACGTCTGCTTGGTTTGCGGGTCCGTTGTTGCGTTCTGAGCTGCGGTAATTTGAGCGCTGAGTACTTCCAGCGGAGTCTGCGTATTCGGCACAGGCGGAGGTGGAGGAGGCGGAGGCAGAGCAGCTGCAGTTCGTATCAAAACAAAGGCGCCGAATTCGGGGAACGTGCTAGGCACGGGCGTAGCCGCAGCACCGTAAGGAATCGAAGTCGAATGCCCAAACATATTGAGAGCTATCGTTCCGTCAGCCTGCACCGTAGCCGAGCTCACGTCTGAGTAATAGTTCTGGGCGTTACGGATATTCACAACGGTTCCGGGGAGCCAGCCGAGCGAAGCTACGTTGACAGCTAGCGCTGAAGCTTTGCTCCAGTTGTAAATACAAACATGGGCTCGATTAGCGTCATAAGCATTATTCTGCACGACGATTTTGGGGCTTGTTGGAGCAGCGCCCACCGTCGAATTCAAATCGTAGCCCGTCTTCGTGCGCCAAGCTGCCAGCGATACGGCGCCCGTTCCCATGTCGAACACGGGCGCAGTGGGCGAAGAGAAGACGTAATTATTCCGGTCAAAGCTCCAGGGGATTACTACGCCGTTATTGAGAACAAGCGATACGTTCCCGTAAGTAACGTCTGCTTCGTCAATCAGAGTGTTGCCGGTAAAAGTAAGAGTTTTCCAGCTGCCCAACCCTACTTTGCATTTCACCAAGTAGTTGTTCGTCACCACCAGGTCTCGATAGGCGTTGGCGTCGGGCTGATAAACGGTATTAAGGTCTGCTCCGTAAAAGCAGTTGTTGGTGATTTGGTTATCGACGACACGGTCAGCCACCCCGCCAGTACGAGTCCCAATAAGGACTTCTCCACGCTGGCCTTGCAGTCCAACGGCAAAGTTTTCATCGAAGCGGAAGTGCGAGCATTCGGCGATAGAGCTTCCATACATTTGAGCGTTCCGGTCGAAAGGGGAAACGAGCAAGTTGCGCTTGATTATTTTATAGCCAGACCACGTAGCTCCGTGCTGGAGATACAAATTGTGCCCGTGCTGGTGCGTGCTTCCCTGCCAGCCGTTATTGTAAATCAAACACCCGTAAATTTCAGCTTGCTTGCTCTGCGTCCAGGCGGAGATTCCCGTGCTCAAGTCATGCACGATACAGTTCAAGATTTTAACTCCGCTACCGTAGATGTTGATTCCGTCGCTACGGGTAAGGTCGAGTGGGAAACTCGTATCGTCGGTGGACTGCCGTTTCTCCAAAGAGCTGGAGAATACTTCCAAGTCTTGCAGCGTAACAAAGTTCCCCAGGCTGGCGTCGCTCGGGTCTCCGACTTTAATAGTCGGCCGCGCCATAGCGTGATAGCTAAGAGCCCCGCCGCCAAACGCTCCGCCGTCTATCCGAGCCTGTTCGCCCGGATAGCCGCGGAACGTGATGGGAGCGCCGGAAGAGCCGGACACACTGACGCGGAAAATATAACCCTCGTAATTCAAAGCGACGGCTTGCGGCGTATGAACGTAGACTCCGCCCCGCAACCAAACTAAATCTCCAGGCTGAACCAGCGGGCTATCGAAAGCCGTCTGCAAGTCCAGCGGGGAACTTATCAAGCCAGAGCCATTGGGAGAGCCATTCGGAGAAACGTAGAGGGTTTTCATTTAGAGGACTGGCCGGGAGTCTTTCAGTATCCCGGCCAGCATAACCTGCGGCGGAATTAGCATTTAATCTTTTTCATTTTGGTGCGCTACAGGGTGGAGGAGGGTTATGAAATAATACCACGCTGAGCGTCAGTCTTCGCGTATTCCTGTTCCCAAATACCTTTGACGCGATTGCGCTCAGCTTGAGCTTCTTCAGCTGTCATCTCGCCCTTTGCTTCTGCACTCTTGGTAATCGATATCCACAACTGAACCAAGTGAGTAATGGCAGAGATTATCCATTCATAGTTTTTCATATTATTTCTTTTCGTTGGTTTGATAACTCAGCGCAGACGCGATGGCGCTTTGCAGCACCGCGAGGATTTGCTGCAGGTTAGTTTTAGCTTCTGGAGCGCCCCGATTGCTTTGGTAAGCGACTTTCGCCTTGTCGAGGTCGTTAATCCAAGTCTCGCCGTGAGCGCGGACTTCTTCAGCGAGCTTGTGGATAGCTGGCGACTTGGCGGCGAGCGTGGCTTCATTGTTACGTTCAAACTCCATAAACGATTTGAACGTATCGGCAGCCACTTTCCCCGTTTTCTCGGCGGCCACGACAAGCTTGTCAGCTTGAGCGTCCTTATCGTAGACGCCAGTACTCGGGTTGTAAGTCCCCGTCTGCGTGCCAGCGCAGCCCGAGCAACCGACAAGGACCGCCGCCAAAGGCGGCATAAGAAGGAGGGAAGGAGTTGCGAGTGCGAGAGTCCCGGCCAGCATTAGTGAACTTAGAAGTTTCTTCATATTGACATAGTAAGTTCCTTATCGACTAGAGACAAGCTAATAAAAAACCCGCCCAGAAGGGCCACTTCCAGACGGGTTTGAACACCCAGACTTTCAGAGCTGTTTTTTTCTAGTGGCTGGCAGCTCTGTTTGACCAGTCACTAATTTTGAAGCTCTATCGATACGCGGCGGCGGAAGGCGGTCGAGTTTATCCAAAATCTTCCTTACGTCCCTAGCTAGCTGGTCGATTGCGTCCAGCATCCGTTGTTCTTCGTTAGAGGTCACGGTTCGAGGAGCCGGAGGAACAGCTGGTTAGAGTTTGTAGGGAAGCACTCAGCCCACTGATAATAAGTAGAGTTGTTAAGCACTTGCCCATCTACCCACGCCACTAAGTCAGTACTCCGTTGCACGCGCCACACGGCCAGCGGGTCGGCGTTAGTTACCATAACTGAAATGCAGCCGTTGGTCATCGGCTCCAGCACAAGCGCCGTCGGGTCGAAGCGGTGGGCAGTAACCGTAATCACCCCGCTCCCTCCGGTATAGGGGACGCTGATAGACGTAGGGGTGATAGTGAATACGCAGTTAGTCGGTAGAGCAGCTGAGCGGAAAGTACGCGTCGGAATCGCTGGAGCTTGAGCTACCTGAATGGGAATAGCGTAAAGCGGAGTATGCGTAGCCGCCAGCATCTCCCGCACCGGCCGAGCCGGAATCCGTAGCTGCGCGACGGCTTCAAGTATAAACGCAAAGCAGATTATTATTCCGGCCAGTCGAAGTAGGTTATTTTTCATTTTGTATTTGTATGCACCCAAAAATCAACGATGTGTTTGACGGACTTGCTAAACTGAGTAAAGTCAATGGACTTGATTACATAGGCATTAGTTCCGGCTCGATAGCAGTTTTCAATATCTAAGGGACTGCTGGACGAAGAAAATACCACTATCGGCAAGCTGTACGAGTTAGCGCGAAGAGCCTTGACCAGCTCCAGCCCGCTTAATTGCGGGAGGTGCAAATCGATAATCACAACCGAAGGCAAATTAGAGCACTCGCGCAAGTAACTCACTGCTTGGGGACCGTCGATAACAAATGTAATTCGCTCTTTGTGCTCCCACTGGGACAAGATAGATTGGATTAAAAGCCGGTCTCTCGTATTGTCTTCTACGAATAAAATCATGGAACAATACTTTGTTTTAATGCTCTCTCCCTAACTATTCTGACCCGCTCATCCGCCCGAGCTTGAGCTTCCATGTGGTCCAAGTAGTCTTTCTCCGCTGCTCGTGCGTTAGCTGCGTCTTCCGCAGTAGCCCCAGGACGTTGAAGAATAGCTAAAGCAAATTCCCAAGTCTTCTTCTTCTGAGCGCCCATCTTCGAATTCACATCCACGTGAATCTCTTCCATCTTAATCTGCTGAGCTACTGTTGCTTTGGTAAGCGAGTCTTTTACTTCTTTTGCAGCCCGAGCTGTCTCCAAGTTTTGTGCTTCCAGCTTGTCGCTCAATTCGCGGGCTCGCTTCTCTAATTGCTGCTCGACCTGCTTCGCCACTTCCAGTTGAGCGAGCCTCTGCTTCTCTAATTTCTCCGCCGTCTGCAAGCGAGCGAGCTCGGCGGCTTCAGCCACTCGTTTAGCTTTGTCCGCCTCCAGCTTTTGCATTACCAGAGAAATGATAAGAGCTATCGGCGTCGCTATAGCTCCAAGCTCTCTAGCGTTTTCCATAAAACCGCTAGCAGCAAACAAAATTAACTCATTCATTTTTCAAAACGGTGGCGAAGAATTCCGGCCGAGTTCCAACAGGAGCTCATGTTCAATCCGGAGCCGCGCCAGCTCGTATCTTAACTGGGCTACTTCGTTTGGGCAAGCCATAGGCCACCGCTCCTTCGGCAAGTCCAGCTTGTCGGTGGGCGCTGTCGTGCAGGCCGTGAGCAGCAAAAGCAAAAGGAAAAGTTTCATTAAGGCAGTCCCCACTTGGCTTTTAGATAGTTGTCGTAAAGGTTATCCACTTCTGCGTCGCTCCGGTGAGCTGTATAAGCAATAGCTTCGGCAATATCTCCTTTCATAATCGCACCGATATTGATTCCTTGACCCATGTGTGTAATGCCAAACACTCCGGGGTGTGTCGTTGTCCCGCGTGCTGTTTTATTCTCCCGATACCAAACCGTGACCCCATTACTTTTCAAGGTCATCATGTGAACGCTGCTGCTGACCGTAGCCAGAGTAGAAGAAGTGGCGTTCCCTCCTCCCATAGTTGACCCCATTTGCTCTACGCTTCCGGCCGTGAAAATCCTCGACATTTTATCATTACCAGCAGGGTTTCCCCAGATAGCAAATAAATCGCCTGCCACCATCGTAAATTTCCCAATAACAATCAGCGTAAATGAGCCGTTGAGTGAGATAGCTGAAGTCAGAAGAAGTTTGTCATTGTTGGGGCTGGCTACTCCGTCGAACCGGATGACGGACCGGCCGTTGATGATATTAGTTTTGAGCTGCGGCCGATTGGCTGCCGTCGCTTGAATAAGGTGGTTGGCGTTGCTGCTCCGGTCAGTGAACTTGGCGCTTGCGTTGTCAATCGCGGTGGCGTCCGCATAACCAAGATAGTCCGCGTCCCACCAGCCAGCAAGATTAGCGTAGTCTGTCGGGGCGGCGGCTGCGGCGGAAGGAGCCAGGAAAGGTAAAGTAGAAAAGTTCAAGGTTGTGCTTTGTAAGAGTAATAGACTAGCGCCTCTGTGCTCCCTTTACAGTGCAGCGCCAGCACTCCCACCTTGTTAGCAGCCAGGCTGGCGTCGATAGCTGCTCCAATCGGAATCCAGCTAGCGTTGACTGCCAGGTTCCGCAGCGTGCCATCGCTGACAATCCAAATCGTTTTCTTCTTCCCGTCGCCCCGGTTGCTCGTCGTCATGCTGGTAACGGCGGCAGTGAGAGACATGGTTTCTTCCTCCGCTGCGTCGAAGTCCCACACGGGCGTTGCGCTTGGGGTCTTGGTAGCAACGGAGGCGACGTAGTTCAATGCGCTCACTAAGTTCTTGCTGCCGTCAGTCCGGACGATTTGCGAGGCAGTAAGGCCGGCCATGTTTACGGTCCCGGTAAAGCTAGGGCTGGCCAGCGGTGCTTTGAGCGCAAGGTCTGTGTCTAGGTCGTAGCTGACCAGGTTCTTGCTGGCGTCCGTCTTCACCCAGCGCGACGCAGTTAAGTTAGGAATGTTAGCCACTCCCGCCGTCAAGCTCAGCGCCGTTGACCCGCTGTTCTGCAACAGGATTGTAGAGCCGCGAATCGTTATTGGAACCCACGCTGCCCCGCCCCGGTTGTAGCTGGTGATATAAGAAATTCCGCCATTGTATTCCAGTTCAAAGCCGCCCGTGCCGCCGGGGGAAACCATGCTGCCGAGCACCTGGAGCCCGCCGGCCATTGAGTTGTCAATCCCCGTGACGCCAATCTGCAAGCGGTCGCTGGCGTCCAAGCCGAGAATTGTTTTGACTACTCCGGCAAAAGTCAGCGCGTTCAAGCTCTGCGCGTTAGCCAGCAGCGCGTAGCTAGGGAGCCAGCGGTATCCGGCAGTGAAGTTATTTATCGCGCTGGAAACAATTCCAGCCACTAGCGCGTAGCCGGTCGCGTTCAAGTGGATAGCGTCGACGTTGTAGTAGGTCGTGTTCGAGTAGGAGCCATCCGTTCCCAAGTGGGTATTGCTAGCTAGGTCCGCCAGCCCATCGGCGAAGGTCGGCCAGTGCAACCGAATCAAAGCGTTGAAGGTATTTTTCAGCGAGTCCAGCGTCGCGGCCCCAATGCCCGTGCCTGTCCGGGAAATCATCGTGCAGACAATGACGCTCCAGCCCGCTTTGCGACGGTAGTTGCAATAAGCGAGCAGCCGGTTGAATACAGTTTCGACGCTCGCCAAGTCTACCGCGAAGTCATTTGTCCCGCCCCAAATCACCACGACGTTCCGCCGCCCGCAGCGCGTGAATAACGTATCGACTGTATGGAAGGACGCATCCTGCATCATCAGCAAAGTACGGCCACTCACTGCGGCTTGGGTTGCGGTAAACGTCTCCGTAGTGGAGAGCCCCGCTTGATACGTGGCGACAGATAGCGAGTCCCCGTCAGTAACTAGCGTACTCGTTACCACTGCTGTGCCGTTCTTAGCATCTTCCAAGCAGCGCCACTTCGTTGATGTATTGTCGTAGACTAAGAGCACTATTTGAGTAGGGATAACAATCAAGTCCTGCGTTAGGGAGAACTGGTTGCCGGCCGAACTGGAACTGGAAAGCTTTTTTAGCACCAGGTTGAAGCTGCCCACGTTGGCTAGCGCGATTACCCGGCCCGAAGCTCCACCAGTCAACCCCGTCAAGTTGCGAGAAGCGTCAGTGCTCACCCGAATAATACTGGCGGCTGACAATCCAGTAGGCGCCCAGTCGTCAGTATCAGCGCTAAGTTGAGTAGGAGTAATCACACCCGGCAGCGCGAAGCTTGTGCTCGCTTGCGTAACGACTGGCAAAGCAGCAGTGCCAGCTAAGTCTCCAGCCAGCTTGACCCGGCCCTTGAGTGCGGTCGTGGCGTCTTCTTCCGTATTGTCGATTTTATCCCATATCGTGCCGTTGAAAACAATCAAGTCCCCTACGTTCCATTCAGCAATACCATCAATCGACGTAGTGCCAGCGACGCTTACCTTGTAGTAGAAGCCTTTAGTCCCGACTCCATCGGCCAGAGCCGGGGAATTCGTGCTGGAATTCCAAGTCCCCTGGTAATTCAGTCCGCCGACAACTGCTACCGGAAGGTCAGCTAGAACCAGAGAGCGGTAAGTCGGCGCAGCGTCAGCTCCAGTAGTCGGTCCGGCTTTGATTTTGTTGGCAGCTTGAGCATTTTCTGTTACCGCAAAACCACCCGCTCCGGTTACTGGCGAGCCCGCAACGCCGAAGTCTGACGGCATAGATAGAGCTACGCTGGTAACTGTCCCCGCTCCCGGCGTCGGAATAATTACCCAGCCACGCTGCGTGCTTTCCGGGTCGCTATCTGGAATAATCAAGTCGGGAGAAGATTCCTGGTCGGTAGTCTCCTGGAGCTGATAGTGAGACAAGACGCCAGCAATGACTACTTTTACCGTAGGCCCCGTAACAATACCAGTCACGTCGACGCCATCTAGGTTCCCCGCGCCTCCGCCCGTTAGCCCGGTGATACTCCACAACGGGAACGCCCACCGCGCTTTGTTCACCGCGTCGTCTACGTTGACGCCGGGATGTTCCGAAAGATAAGGAGTTAGTGCCATAAGCTTATTCTATAACCCAAAATTCAAAGCCGTCCGAAGTAATAAAGAGCACGTGGTCTGGACCGCTCTCCACTTCAAATGGACCGTAGCCAACCAGCTCAGCTTCCGCGTCTATTTCCGACTTGTCAATCAAATCAATGCGAGCAGTTACCGACCATATTCCCTCCAGATACTCGCAAGCATAGCCGCCGATAAATCTTACCATCCAAACAGTCAGCTCTGTATTCTTCGGATAGCGAAGCTCAAGCGAGAAAGCAGCGGCTCCATTGCCGAGAGTATCAGCAAAGAAAGTTTGGAAAGCAGCATACTGGGTTTCGTTCAAGCGCCAGCTGACCGAAGCGGGGACATAGAACTTGTCGAACCGAGAGCGGCGCACAATCGGCCCGTCGTCAAACGAGCTGGAGATGGTAGCGTTGCGGTTCGCGCCCGCGTAGTCGATAAAGGGCAACGGGAGCTCAGTGGGCCAAACAATATCGATGGTAAGGACGCTCATTTGCCCCTCCGGCGCAAGTCGAAGGACTTCTCCATCGCAGTCGGCACCACGCCGGAACCGTTCCGGATATCTCCACTGATTTCATTCTTTACCCGGCGAATCATTACCTCGATGACCCGCTCTGAGTCGTCGTTCTTTTCAGTAACTCGCGGCTGGACGTCCGTATAGTTGTTCACAACGACGCGCACCGGCTGGCTTCCGCCGAGCTTGTGGTTCGGAATAATCGTCCCCGACTGCGAAGGGGCAAAGAGCTCTGGCCCCTTTTCTCCGACGAGGAACGTAGAGCCCGGCGATACAGAACCACCCATGGCTTTGCCGCCAGCGAAAGAGAGCTTTACCGCCATCATGCTGGAAAGAATACCGGCGGTCTGCGAAGCAATAATAGCGACGGCAGCCAGCTTCTCCCATATCGTAGTCCCCTGGGCAAACCCATCAGAGATGGCTTTTTGGATATTGAGCATAGCCGAAGCAATCGAGAAAGCTTTTTGCATCGCGAACATGGCTTGATAGGCAACAGACTGCTTCCCTGCAGACTGCTCGACTATGGAAGCCAGCGTGCCAAACGTCGACTCGCCAGCAGCCAGAGCTATCTGCTGCTGAGCTTGCGTCAGCTCTCTTACCTTGTTGTAATAATCAGTCAAGAGAGCCTTGCGCTTATCGTTGTGCTCTTTGTCGAGGCTCAACTCCAAATCGTGGAATGACTTCAGCTTTTCTATTTCTCCTTTGTAAAAAGCAATCTCAGAACCCGGTCTTCTCCCCGATAGGCCCATCTTATCGATAGCCGCTGAAGCTTCTTCCACGCGCTTCTGGTGCGCCAGCGAGGCCGCGTTAGAAACCGCTACCGTCTTCTTGACACTCTTTTCTATCTCTTCGTTGTAGCCCTTAACGTGCGCGGTCGCTCCAGTAACTATCTTGCTGTATTCAGCGAGCAGTTTGTCGGAGAACTTGCCCTCGGTAACAATCTTCCCCAGGTATACAGAAGCCGCTGCAGCGTCTTTAACGAGCTTGTCCGCCAGCTTGTCTGCGTCGGAAGCGTCGATATTCAGTTTGAACTTGAGCTCATCGATATGCTTGCCACTCTTAGAGCCCATCCAGTCCGGCAGCTTGTCCGTAATGGCGTTGATGGTCCGGATGGCCAAATTCGCTCCAGCGACAATTCCATTAATCGCGCCTTCTATTCCCCAAGTAATCCCCTTGACTACTGCTCCAACAACTTTCAGCAGCCCCGCCAGCGCCAGCTCAATAGCAATCTCCACGCCGAGAAACCCGACTTTGAAATACATCCAAGCGTCGCCGACTGCCCCGATAGCCGTAATAAACGTATCGCGGAAAAGCTCAGCAGCATGCTCCGCCGTCTCGGCAAAGTGAGTCGTGTCGTCCGTCGCTTTCAGCATCCACTTGGCGCCCATTTGCAAGATGGGCATAATCGCCAGCCCAATGCCGAGCAGGAAGTCTTTTACCCGATTCCAAATCGTCGTCATCTGCTTGCCGAAAGTCTCGTAGGAAAGCTCCGCCGACTTAGCCAGAGCTTCGTGATGCTCCCATTCATGAGCCGACATTCCCATCGCTTTGGCAAAGAGCGCGGTATTGCCGGCGGCTTTGAGCAGGACTACATCAATCTGCGCGCCGCTTAACCCCAAATTTTCCAAGATACCAAGAACGTCCCCGCCACGCTTCTGCACTTGGTTCAGCCCATCCATAAAAGAAAGGATGGCTCCGGCCGCGTCTTCTTTGAAAGCTTTGGTGAAAGCGTCGCCAGTCATCCCCGCCGTCGCGGCAAACCGCTGGAGATTCGCGTCCTGAGCCGCGACAGACTTCGTCATATCTCCGAGCATCTTGTTGAAAGCCATCCCTCCACGTCCGGCGTCGACTCCAGCCGAAGTCAGACCAGCCGACAAGCCCATAATCTGAGGCGCAGTCAGCCCCGCAGCTTTGCCCATAGCTCCGATTTTAGCGGTCATGTCCAGCACTTCTCCAGCCGAAGTAGAGAGACGAGCGCCAAGCTTGACTGCGCTGGAAGCAACTCGTTCCAGTTCATTCTGCGGAATTTCCAGTAGCTGCCCAAACCGGATAATCTGCTTGGAAGATTCCTCTACCGATTCGTGAGTTACCGTTCCGAAGTCTACCATCGTCTTGGTAAACTCGACTATATTCTCCTTAGAGACTCCGAGCCTCAGCGCTGCGCTGGCTACCTTGTTGATTTCATTTACGTTGACCGGAATTGCCCGGGAAAGCTCCCGAAATGCTTCCTCCAGCCGATGAGTATCGTAGTAGTTTCCTTGCATCCGTTTGGAGATAGCGAGGAAAGACTCTTCAAACTCGTCGGCCAGGTGGACTGCCGCCAGACCTACGGCAGTAAAAGCCGCCGCGGTAGTCGCCGCCAAGCCAGCAACTGCTTTAACCATCTTGTCGGAGCCCTTGCTGACCGCGACTACCGCGTGCTCCATCCCTTTGACGAGCTCAGTAGAGTCAGCAGTAAGTTTGAGGAGCAGAGTCCCCAAACTCCCCGCGCCGAGAGCTTCTAAGATATGAGCGGCTTCAGACATAATTTAGTTTTAGTTTTTCTTGCTAACGTCCAGCTGGAGGAACGCGGCCCAAGCCGCTTTAGATTTCTGCATCTTTTCTTTAGCTTCTTCGACTACTTCCGTTGTACCAAGCAAGAAGTCCATCAGCTTGACTTTGTTCGGGTCAGCGACGAAAGAGCGCCGGACTTCGGAAGCGATTTGCGCCAGATACCAATCCTGCTTGGTCGTGACCCGCTGCTCCTGCTTCAAGTATTCCAGCCACTCGAGGAATTCGCTGAACGGCATTCGCTCGCGGAGCTCGTTGACTGGAATTCCTAAGTGAGAAGCAACGTCGAACCAGCCATACCGCTCGCTTAATCTTTTTTTGTGCCGTCGGCCGCTTCCTCTTTAGTGCCAGAGAGCAGGTTGATACGCTGCGCTTCGTCGAACAAGCTCGATACAGTTCCCGAAGGCCAGCTTTGAATCTCTTCCTTCTTTACGAGTATGCCCTCAACAGTATAAAGGCAGGAAGCGAGTAGCGCTGTTTGGAGCCCGTCGAACTTCTTTACCCCAGCCACCTTCCCCTTCTCGTCGAGCTTCATTCGCTCCCCCAGCTGGTCCAGATACTTGTCGCGCTGGCTGGCCGACATCTCCCGCAGCTCGTAGTGGACTTCTTTGCCGTCTAGCCCGGTGAGTATTACCGGCTCGGTCCGGGCCAGCAGAGTAAAGTTCAAACTCATAAGACTCTTAAGATTCGCCTTCGGCCGCGTAAGCCGGAGCCACTTCCGCCCCTGACTCGTTAGTCAAACTCGGATGGAATACCAACGAAGCTGTAGGCTGGTCCCCTTCCTTGTGCTGGCTCGGAGTAAACGAATCAATCCAGCCCCAAAACTCGATAGTGGAATCGTCGGGGAAAGTAACAGTGATTGGTTGGTTGACTTGAACCTGAGCCACGATTTGTTCGAACGCTTCCGTAGCGTAAGCGCACGTGGCTGAGACTTGTCCGAACGTCTTCAGCTGCTTCGGAGCGGCTGTGCGCCAGCCTAAGCTCCGCATATTGGTAATATCAATCGGCCCGCCTCCAGAGACCGGAGGCGGAGTGACTTCCTTCTCGTAAAGCTTAACGGTCGGAATATTAGCGAGCGTGATGATGGTCCGGAAACCATCTTTGAGCATGATTGCATTGGATGACATAAGTTTTATTCTAAGGTAACTACTGCGTTGATTGTGAAGTGCTGGCGGCGACGTCCGCCCTCTTCCTCAATCCCTACCGGAATAATATCACCGGTCCGAGACACGTTGAGGAGAGAATATACTTCCGTACTTGAAATAGCAACGATAACTCTGCCTAGGGAATCCAGTTCGGTAGCGATAGCATTAGCCTTCTCCCAGACGTCTGGATACGAGAGGCCACGCACTCTGATTTGAATCCCCGGATGCGTTACTTGCAAGCCGGTCGCCATTACTCGTCCGTCCATCTTTCCTGCGGTATCATAGACGCAAATGGCATTGTCTGGCGACTCTGGAAGGAAAGAAACAAAAGCCGTCCAGCTCCCACTGGTTGCTGCCTGCCCCAGGTCGAGCAGGAGCTGGCGGATAATATCAGCAGGAGAGCTCATAGTTTAATGGGCAGAATGGCCACCAGAGTGGGAACCAGCCATTTCGTCGGCGACAATCTTCCTTATCTCTGGCTGAAGCCGGCGAGCTGGCTCTTCGAGGAACTTGGCTTGACCCTGGCCTTGAGGGTCCCAGTAGCTCCCGTGCGCGCCCTTACCCGTGCGCGGGAGTCCTTTTAGTTTCATCCCTACAGCTTCGTGTACGTAGAGAGCATACCCGGCGGTATAGCCGACTTCCACTACCGTCTTCATACCTTCTCCGCGATGCCTGGTAAAAGCCGAAGCTTTCAAGTTCCCCAAGTCGACCGGAACAAGCTTCTGAGACTCGCGCTGGAGCATAAGCCCCGCTTTCTTCAGCCCTCGCTCACAGCCCTTGCCAAGATTCTCCTGCTTCTCTTTGAATTTTTTCAGAACTTCGGCCAGACCCGATAGTTCGTTCATGTTTGCCATAATTAAAAGTCCACGCACTCTGTGGAAGGGAGTGCGTGGACGCACAGAGCCCTGTGTAATTACCTTCGTCGGGCGCCTTCTGCGGGCGGGTCTTCAGTTACGTCCGGAATCGTATCATCGAACGCCTGGAGCTCGGCTTTGAAGTCGGTGATGCTCGTCTCCACTGCTGCCGGGAGCTCGACATTTTCCAAACTGGCTTTGAGCTTGTCAAACTCGATAACCAAGTTGTCATACTTCTTTTGCTGCTCGCCCCAAATCTTTTTGACTTCGGCGCGGATGCCCGACACTTCGTTGCCTAGTTCGCTTAGTTTTATTGCCATACGTTCTATCCATTCATGTAGGTCTTGTTTCGTTGCGAGTGCGGAGTGCGACCTGTTACGCTCCCACTCTTGCTTGCTTGCTTCCGTGAAGTCCCTCACCGCGTCGGTGAGACACGAAATTGAATGAGCGATGCTGGAATGTTGTTCTCCCATACCTTGTTTCATTTTAGAGGTAAGCCGTATATAAATTCTCCGTATTCCGGAGATTAGGAAGGACGTCAAATCTTTCCACCAAGTAAGAGCCTGCATGGTTAATAGGGTCGTCCGGCGTATCGCTATCCATCGGGCCCTGGGCCAGCCGGTCTCCCATAGCCATCTTGCGGTCTACGTAGACGATGGCGCGAGAGAGCTGCTTCTCCCCTTGAGCGCTGAGATACTCCTGGCCGACTTCTTCCCAGCGGCAAGCTACTTCCACCGGAGCGTCGAAAGAGTCCGTTCCGTATTGGTCGGTCGCTCCTTTCTTCCACCAGATGGCCGTCTGCCGGCGCATGCTTTTAATCAAGCTCATACAGCCACCTCCGCCGGAGCTAAAATCACATCCAGTTGCTCGAACGTCATCGCCGGAAATACCATCAGCTTGGAACCGCCGTCGGTCACGTTGAGCACTTGCACGTCCGGGCGGAGCGAAGCGAGGCTGGCCGCCAGGCACTTGAACCCTTTTTGGAACCGGACGAAAGATACGTTATCCGTAGGCTTGCTCCGGTGCTTGTGCCAGTGACTCTTGCCGCCCGTGCAAGCCATATCAAACCCCAGCAGGAAGATGCGAGCAGCGCCGAGCCGGACAGCCAGATTAATCGCCGCCGCTCCAGTGGAATAGTTCCAAGCCAAAGACGTCCCCGATTCCTGGAGACCATCTCTGACTCGATTCATCCGGTAAAGCCACGGAGAACCTAAATTGATAAGCGAAGGAGCGCACGAGAGCACTCGCCCGCGAAACTTCTCCAGCTCCCACTTGGTCCGGTGGAACCAGCTGGCGTCCCCGAACAAGCAGACGCGGACTACTTCCGCGCCGAGCCGAAAAGCATCATTGCAACCGATAGTATTTCTTCCCTTGAGCTTGTCCCAAGCAAAGTTCTCCAACGAAGAGCCGCCGCCGATAATAAAAGCGTCCGACTCTTTCCATTCTTCAATTGGAGACCATAGTGGCATCATTCGTCAACCGTGCCGACCCAAGTAACCGACGCAACCCGGCTCCCGCCGCCAGCCAGTGACCGGTTGAGCGCCGTCAGCCCGCCTTGCGTATCAAGCACCATCGCCTGCTGGCCGTAGCGGGTAAGAGCAAGGTTTAAGTCCACCTTCGACTCGAAAGAAGCGCCGACGCTGCCAGCTTTCTCGTTCGTTGTGCGCGGGTCCCGTATCGCGTAAAAGTGGGCAGCCAGCCAGCGCTCGATTAGCTCCAGCCGCTCGATAGAATATCCGGCAATCGCGCAGACTTCAGTAACGAGCTCCGACGCGGTAAAAATAAAAGGGTCGAGGTCGATTGTAACATCAACCTCGATGATTCCGGCGACAAGCGCTGGAGTAGTGCGAACAGCCATAAGACTTTCTCTTTGCTAACACGTCCTAACCGTCAGGATTTGACTTATAGGACGTGTTTATTGCTTTTGAGTGTCTACGTAGCGGTAGCTAATGGCTTACTTGTCTCGCATCGTTTGACGCGCAGCCGTATGCTTGTGCGCTACAGCGGGCTTCTCTTCGTCTTCTTCCAGAAGCTGCGACCGGCGAGAGCCACCGACGCGAAGCTCTTCAGCCTTCTCTCCTTCGTCCCAATCGCCCGCGGTCGAAGCGCCGCTGACTCGCTCAAACTTTTGCGGGAAGAGCTTTATCAAATCGTGCGGAGAGTCGACGATTTGGCCCTTAGTATACCGCTTGTTTCCCTCTATGTGAATCCCGGTTACCACGCGGAACTTGTTTCCCTCGGTTTTCGTTTCTTCTTTAGCCATAATTTTTATTGGTGAACTTTGTTGGTTTTCGAGTTTACGGAGCCACGCTGTGGATGATACCCGAGTTGCCGTTGTAGTCAGAGCGCAGTTGCGGAACCATGATGCACATGACTTTGAAGTTGAGCCTCATCCCGCCGAGAGTCTCCCATTGCACCGTTGTGATATCCATGCCGATAACCAAACGGATAACGTCGCTGGTCATTTGCACGAGCACCGCCTGCGTTCCGGTAAGGTAATCCGCCGTACGGATATCTGTGATGCCGTTAATCTGCATGAGGCGTTGCCGCACGCTGTTGTCTCCCTTGAGCGGGCTATAATCGTTGTCGAGGAACAAGTCCCACGCGGGCGATACGTAGAGCACCCACGGACCGTGATGGAAGTTGTCCACCGAGTCCTGCCGGAGCGCCAGGATTTCTCCGAGCAATACTGCTGGAGTCCAGCCGCTTGCAGTCGGAGCTGTCAGCACTCGCGTTACCCGTCCGGGAAAGTTAGTCATCCCGTAAACTGTCCCGCCGCCGTAAGTAAACGTCGGCGCGATTCCGAGCACCAGCTTCTCGGCTTCCTCTGCCACCCGACGGGCAGCAAGCTGCGCCGTTGCAGTATCAATCGAAGAGCCGAGATTGCGCGACACAGCGATTTGACGAGCCGAGAAAAAGAAGTCCTTGTGAATTACCGGCAAGGGCAAGTTCACGAGGTCGAATTCCGGCCGGTCTGACTCGCTCTGGCGAATCGGGTCCATACTGATGGTTGCCGGCGTGATATCGCCCATCGTCTCGCTTTCCAGTACTGTCCGGCTCATACCGTTCGGGATATTGAGGACGAGCCCGGCGGAGCGCAAGTCGGCGACTACCCGAAGGCGCTCTTTCGCCGCCACAGAAATCGAGTCGTCAATCAGCTTCCACTCTTCCCGGCGGAGCGAAGCCGTGTTGTTGGTCGGAACCGCCACCATCTTGCCGTCGCCTTGATTGCGAGCGATGTAAGACCGCCCATCCTTACCTTGCCAGGGGCGCAAAGCAGCAACGTCAAACCCGCTATGCAGTAATTGGGTGGCTACGTTACCGTTCGCCTGCCCGTTTAGAATAAAGTCCATATTGATTTTTTCTGTCTTTTGTTTTTGTTGGTTTAGAGAATACGGACTTTGATACGTGAATCAGTGTCGTCCGAATTGCTTTGGTCCACTGCTTCTACGGCAACGCAAAGGCGTGACTGCCCCGCTTCGCTGCCTGCTTCCACTTGGAGCGTTCCGTCTCCGTTGGAGATTAGATAATCTCCGACGTTGGCTGCTTCTCCGCCCGACAACCACGCTTGCACTACGTCGCCCTTGTTGGCGATGACGTAGAATACCCGCTCGCCGACTGCATAAGCGTCGTCAATCGTCCGGCCCTGAAGGGCATCTTCGGTAGCAAAGGCGGCTTCACACGGACCACCGACTTCGTTGTGCTTGATAGCCCGGCGGTCGTAGCCGCTATCCGTCGGAGGGATAGTAATCCCCGCCGAAGTAATCTTGATTAAGTGTCCCGGCTTGATAATCCCCGCGGCGGTCGCTTCCTCATAGCGGCCATCGCCGATAAGGTGAATCTTTGAAGGTCTGCCAGCTGCATTCATATTTTTTAAGTATCGTTTTTGGTTTTAGTTTCGGTCTATGACCTAATCCCGTTTTAGTTACGCTGCCTTCGCCTTCTCAAAGTTCATCGTCGGGAGCGCCAGAACTTCTTCTGCTTCCACATTGCCAGTCGGAACTGGAGCCTGTCCGGCGTAGTTCGCCGGGCGTTGCGCCACTTCTGCACCACCAGCCAGCCGCGCCAGACTCTTCAGTTCGCCGAGCGGACGGTTGTTCAAGTCCTCCTTCGAGAAGGAATTATTCTTGTTGGCGGTAATGATATCCACGAGCCGCTGCTTCTCTTCGTTGTGGAGCGCCATGCTATTAGTCAGCACGTCGCGCAATGCCTTGGGAGCATTCTGAATATACTCTTCAGCCGTTATCGGAACGGGCGGCTCCTTAGGCGCCGTTGTGGGCTGAGATGTGTTGCCGACTGGAGCCGCCGCTGGAATCGCTGTCGTGCCCGTAGTCGTTGCCGCGGGCAGTGGGACAATGGTCTCCTTTGCCGGAAGCTTGATTTTCTCCAAAGACTTTAGGGGAAGCGCCTGGAGCGTGGCGCGGTCCTCTTCTACCCAACCCGCGTTGCCGATTAAGGCGTCGACGAGTGCTTTCTTTTGTTCTGCTTCAGTCATAACTGTTTTCGTTTCTTGTTTGTTTTGGTTCCCGACAAAGGCCCCTGCTACGCTGCGGTATTCAGTGACCCTTTTTACTTCTGTCGGCTCTCCTTTATCCAACGACACACCTCCATCGTCGTCGGTAGTATAGCCGAGTCTCCAAAGTTTCCCGTCTTTGGAGAAGATAAAAAAATTCGAATAGACGTCCTGCACCCAAGGCCCCGAGATTTCGCCGGACTTGGAAGCAGTAGAGAATCTGGCGCGCAGCAACTCGCCAAGCGTAGAAGAGATGTTGCCGAACGAAGACTCGTTGAGCGAGACGTCCTTGTGGACTTCGTTCCGGAGGAAGCCAGCGCCATCGGCAATAGAGCACGCGCCAACTTTGTCTGGCAGCAAAGCAAGGTGGTCCGGACGATAGTTGCGGGCAATCGCCACGTAGTCTTCTTTTTGCCACTTGCCGGGAGTCTTGTCTTCGTCGACAAAGACGCCGGTAGACAGCTCCATCATCTCGTTGGCTTTGACCGCCGCCATTATCCGCTCGTCGATTATATCGGCTCGGGACTTTTCAATCCACGCTTCCGACTTCAGCCGCCCCTTTTCATACTTAGTATTGAGCATAACGCCCACTTTGCGATTGTTGATAATCGTGGGGTCGCATGCAGAGATACCTTGCCCGTTGAGCTCGGGATGATAGACGACTACTGGCTTGTGATTCCAAGCTGCCGGCGTCTTGCTAAGCTCTTCCTTCGGATATAAAAGTGGCCCGTCGCTTCCGGCGTGCACTCCCTCGGTAAGTATCACCATGGGGACAACCAAGTGCTCCCGTCCTTCCAGCGTCTCGTAGCGGCACTGATTCGGCAGCAGGTTGCAAGTGAAACTTTGAAGGTGACCCGGAGTGTTCTCGTTTCGGACTAGCTTTGACTTTCTGGTTTTATTCAGCACATTGCGGAGACTATCCTCTCCCAATGCATAAGTCAACTATTCCATTTTCCTCATCTTTTTGATGGCACTACGCGGAATGGTGAGCTGGTCCATATAGCGCCGGCGCTGGCTAACGCTAGTGGAAATAGTTACCGAATGTTTGCCTTCGTAGACGAGCAATCCCACAGAGAGGATATAGTGACGGCCGTCTCGTTGCGGGCTATCCCAGCCAGGGCTGGTAAACGAGTCCTCCCACTTAATCTGAACTACTTTAAGCTTTTTCACGCTTCTGTATGTAGTCGAGCAATACTCGACGGTTCGCGTCCATGTGCGTGCGGTAAGCGTTAGCGACGGAACGAGCGTGCCAGCGGTGCAGCAAGCAGAGCCACCTGTTGCGCTGAAATAATTCCCAAGCTTTGACTCGGCTAATCTCGTCCCGGCAGCGCCACGTCACGTTCGTAATATCCAACCGGCCGGATAGCGGACAAGCTCCACGCTGATAGCGCTCCAGCATATAGATTTGCTGGTAGTCTTCCCAGCCGTAGCCGGCAAAGCGTTCATCACACCCGCCCAAGTCCAGATACTCCTGGCGCCGGCAGATAAAGTTAGTCCCGGCCGGGCGCAAGTAGGAGTTGGCCGAGTAAAAGCCGGGGTTCTCCATAATCTCCGTATAGTTGCGCTCGGTAAGGTCTTTTGTATCCAGCAGAGCAGAAGCTTTGCGGTTCAAGTAAAGCATTCCGCCATTGAACCACTCCCGCGGAGCCGCCCAAACGAGAATCGGCAAGAGCTCTTTGAAGTAACGGGGATTGGGAAGCGTGTCTATATCGAGCTTCATTATCCACTCCGACGTGGTCATCTTCGCTCCTTCGTTGTGGTAATAGCCGATGGAACGTCCCTCTTTGAAATGGATTCCGATAACGTCAACAGTCCACAAATCCGTAAAGTCTAGCTCTTTGCGCGGAGCTACTTCACCAATAAAGAAAATGAGGTGGTTTACTTCGGGGTGAGCGGCAGCCCGGATAGCTTTGAGCCATACTTTCAGCGCGTCCGGCCGGTTCCAGACGGGAGTAATAGTTGTGAGGGTCACGCCCGGTGGTGGTGCTTGGAATCGGGCCGTTTCATACGAGAAGGAGACTCCGCTACTTTTTGAATCTCTAGCTTGTGCTTAAGGCAATCGGGGCAATCTACTTCGTCCCAATACGCTGACCACAAGTGGCCAGACGGCCAGACTTTTGGAACGCCTTGGATTCCGCAAGGAGCTCGTCCGGCTCGCAAGTAATGAACGACAAGAACAGGGTTCCTAGCGTGCGCGGGTTGCGTTGCGTCTACTCTTGCCGCGTCCCACTCTGTTTCTTTTACTAAAGCACCAACGTCAGCCAGTGCTTTGTCAGCCCGCTCCGCTGCCTTCTTGTCGGAGTATTTCAAATCGTTGTAGCGTTTGGTGAGCTTGAGGATGTTAGCGTCCAGCGTCTCTTGCCGCGAGATATCCATCGCTTGCCGGAGCCCTTCCATATAGAATTCCAAATCGCCGAGCTCTTCGATAACGTTAGCGCGGTCGAGCGGCTTGCGGTAGATAACCGGGCGCTTAATCGCGTCGAACAGTTCTCCGGCTTCGCTGCAAATACAAGACGACATGTGCCAAACATTGCAGTCCCAAGCGGTCAGCTCGTTCAAGATATCTTCTCCAGGCTTGGTCAGCTTCGCTACTAATTCGGGGTGAGTAATCATTGCGAGTTGTGGTTTTTAGTTATCCGTTTAATTTCCCTGTCAATATAGTATCTGGCCTTCTGCAAGTCCTGCAGCGCGTCCCCTTTCTCTCCAGCCCTCCAGATATATTTCATCGCATTGCCTAAGCAAAAGTTCATATGCTCGACCACTTCAATGCATTCAATCCCCGAAGGAGAGACGTTATAGTGCTTGGCGCGATTGATTACGTCGAATCCGAGAGGAACTGGGTCCACAACTTTTAATTTGGTTTTCATAGTTCAGCTTCGCGCAGCGCCGCGAGCAGCGCGGTTGATTTTGCCGCTCCTTCTCCTTGCGGAAGAGACTTGACATAATCGAACCACCGGACTGACACCAGCCGCGGCCGGAACTGCAAAATAAATTCGTTCAATACGAAGCCGTCCTTCTCTGGGTCTATCCGGTGAGCCACTGGAATCTTAATCATCTGCCCCTCGGTCATACCCGCAAGTAAAAAGCATCGCCCCAGCCGCTGCCGGTCATCTTGATTTCCTTCCGACTAAAGCCCTTCTCCCAAAAGAATGCATCGATATCCTTTAGCAACGGACACCCTATGTAGAGCTCTTTCACATTTACTTCAATATAAGCCGAATCAAATTCCCAAAACAAGTCGCCCATTCCTTTTAGCGCCAGCAGCTCGGCTCCTTGCAAGTCGATGTTGAGCAACCATCCGGGCCCTACTTCCAGCTTGTTTTGCCGGAGCAAAGTATCAACCCGAATCGTCGCCATCCGAATCGTCTTTACGTAGCGAACCGTAGGGTGCGCTTGCGCGTGCGTCCCTAGCTCGAAGAACGAAGAGCTTTGCCCATCATTAGAAGCCACATGGAAGTCTACTTGTTGATTGTCTACGTCGCTTAGGCACGCTAATAGCGCAACGGAACCGCGTATAGGAGCGATTTTCTGCTTCAGGACGTCAAATACTTGCGGAAGAGCTTCCACCCAGATAACCCGCTCGATTCCTGCAGCTGCATAGGCTGGAGCTTCCTGTCCCTCATTTGCTCCTAAGTGGAGAACACCGGGCGGGCGGAGCGAATACTTTTTGCACAAATAGTCAAACGGTATCAGCATAAGAATGAGCGTAGAACCACGCGCCGGCGTCCTCCGGCTTGTCTTCCGGCAAAGTGTTTACCTCGAGAAATCTTTCCTTAGCAAAGTCCAGCACTGCTTGATGAACTCCGTAGCTCGGGTTCAAGTAGTCGTGGAAAGCCATTACTCCTTTCTCAACCAGCTTCGGATACCACGCTCGAATATCGTTCATCACGCCTTCGTAAGAATGGTCAGCGTCGATGTAAACGAGCCGCAGGCAGCGAGCTGGAATCCGCATCGCCACTTGCACTGAATCCCCTTTAAGAAAAGTGACCGCTGTCCGTACCGATTTCATTTTCTGCTTGGCTTGAGCGAAGTTGCTATCGTGCCAGGATTGCGGACAAGACGCATCTCCTTTCTGCGTCGGCACGCAAGCCCAACGGTCGACGCAGTAAAGCGTGGAGAAAATAATCGGCCAGTCGAGCATCTCCCGGCTAAAGTTTCCCTCTGCTACTCCAATCTCAGCGATACCGCCGGGGACGTTCTTGACTAGCTGCCACAAGTCACGTCGATATTGAATACTCATAAACCAGTCCGGTTGCCAAAAAGGTAATTCAAATAGTCATAGCCATCGCCACCTGAAGTATATTGACCTTCACGGATAATCTTCAACCCCTTTACTGGAAGCTCCAACTCGTAGAGGAGCAAAGAAAATTGAGTCTCCGGAGCGAAAACATAGTCATTCTTTTGGGCAGTATTGTAAGTATTGTGCTTCCGGTTCGTAATCAAGCCCATCCGATTAAGATTAGGGAACAAGCGCTCGGCTACTTCCCGCCCAGAGAACCAACAAAAGTCATCAGCCCATTCCATCTCGTCAAATGAGATATTGCCGCGCACGCTCCCGCAAACAAATAGGGCATTCAAGTCGTCTATGTAGCGCCGGATATCCCAAGACCAGTCTACCACGAAGTCCGGCCGCGCTCGCATAACGTAAGCATAACGAGCGCCCCGCTGGACTTCGTGCCGCTCCATGGCTTCGTAGCACGTCCGCACACGGTGATACTGGTCAACTACGTAGCCAATCCCGGCGTCTTCCGGCAGCACGTCGTTCCCACTACACGGCGGCGGCAGTCTTCGTAATCTATTCTCCGCCTGATAGAGCTTGATTGCTTCGGCCATCTTCCGCCGGTTAAGCGCTACAGTCAGTTGGTCAGACAAGCTCTGGTCTTCGACGAACAATATCTGCTTGAGCACTTCCGGCCCGAGCAACTCGGCAATCTCCATTACTTCCGAACTGGTAACCAGACGCTCCTCTCGCACGATAGTCCTGCCTTTCTCGTGCCAGGTTAAGCGGTTGGCTGAAGAGACAACCAGCGGAGTAGACGGAGCCTTGCGAAGCATATTTTTCCACGACGTCACAATAAAGACGTCCGCTTCACTCGGCCGGGCTAAGTTGTCGCGCAAAGAGGGGAGCGAATTACGCCAACTCCCCAGCCGGCCGGATAATAAGATAGCCGTCTGGTTCACGCTCCCCGCTCGGCCATCGCTTTGTCCAGCTGCGCCACTTTTTCTGGAGTCAGCATGGCAATTACTTTTCGCGCATGCTCCGGCAGTTCCCGAAGGTGTTTGTCGCCGGGCAGTTTTAATACCCGCGATACGTCGAGCGTCAGCATCGTCATCTCGTTGATTTGGTTTTGCAGCTCGGCTAACTGCCGGCCGGCGTCCGGTTTGAGACTAGGACTAGGGTTTGGACTAGGACTTGGATTCATAATTTTCCTTTGTTTTGGTTTGCTTCGTGCCATTCAAATTTCGTCGGGTCAAAGTCTTCCATACGTTGCGCGAACCAGTATGGGCCGAGCTTGCTGAAGCCAGAGAAGATAGTCATCCCCTTGCCGATATCCGACTTGTTGTCTCGTTGAATAACGCTGCCGGGGACGAAAGCGAAAGTTTGCAACCGCGGTTGGATTTGAATCATTGCCCAGTCAATTCCCATACTCAAGTCCAGCCACTCGTCCAGCAGGTGCAATACTCGCTCAATACTCCGGTCGCGCACGATGTAAGCGTAAGTGCAAAAAGCGCCGAACGTCCGCAAGATATGCGGGTCCTCGGTTGTCTCCGCGTCGCGCCCCAAGTCTTGCTTGTGCCAATACGGAGGGTTGACGTGGAACGTGGCGCCGAGCCACAGGATATCCCACCAATTGCACTTCGCTAAGTACTGCTCCATATAATGCAACCGCAAGTGGAAGTCTTTGCAGAATATCAAATCGTCTTCCATTACCCAAGCGTGCTTCTTTTGCTTGAGTGCTTCCTGCATGATTTTGACTTGAGAAAACCAGCACCCTATCGCTCCAGGAGTCCGGTTCTGCATAACTTCCACTCGCTTGGGGTTGCCCTTGTATTCGCTCGGGAGCATCCCGCGCACGCGAGTAGCGGGGATATGAGCTTCGTTGCAAGCTTTCGTCATCAAGTCCAGCCGGTCCCAACGGCTATCGAGGTTGACGAAGCGGATACAACTTTCTTCAATTAAGTTCATAAAGTAGGGAGGCGAGCGACGAGAATATCACCAATATATTCAGAAGAGTTGACGAAAGAGATTTCAAAGTCTGGATTGATTCTAGCCAGAGCCATCTTTACTTCGTCCAGCGCGGGGAGCTCTCCACCGAACAAGCGCACGTCATCAATCAGTATCGTATGGTCTTTGATTTCGTGTAGAGAGATAAGCAGCAGCTCTTCTATCAAGGGACAATCTTCCACATCTCCGCTACCAGAGCCGCAAGCGTGAGCGTCGAGCCAAAACGTGCAGCGGGTCGTTACTTGCGGCAGCAAGTCCCGGAGGAACTGGCGGGAATCTGTATTGTAAATATGGACCTTAGTCCCAAATTTCTCAAACCGGCAAGCGCACCAGCCATAGTCAAAGAGGTTGAGCTCTACCGAATAAATACATTTGAAGCCGGCGTCCAGCGCCGCTTGAATTCCATTGCCGCGATGGCTCCCCGTCTCGATAAAGACCTGGTTGCGGTAGTCGCTCAAGAAGTATTTGGGACGAGGGATTGGCATCAATCAAGTCTTTCCCACTCGGGCGGCACGATATCGCTCGTGTCTAAGTTCGCCCAGCCAGAAGTTATCCAGTGAGCCGGCATGATGACTTGCTTTTCTACGTTCTGGTTCAGCCACGCTCCCCACCAACTGAACGTGCTGGCAGAGCAAATATGGTGCTCGCAACCAGACATCTTTTCCAAGTCGCTTTCTTCGTCCAATCCCTCCGAGAACCGGCAATCCGAACGAGCGCCAAACGTAGTCTTGCACCACTCGATATCGTCAGAGAAGAAAAGAAACTCAGCGCCGGGAAACTGTTCCATTGCCCGCTCATACCACTCCTTCGTTACCGGAGGGTGCTTGAACATGGCTCCACGCTTGACAGTCAAGTAGTCTCCACGTCGCACGTGCACTGATACCGTTCCGAGCAACGGAATCCAGCTGAAACTAAAAGCGTTCAGAATCTGGCGCCGGTAGTCCTTGAAATACTTTTCGCTCTGCCAGTAGCCGTCGAGGATAATATTCTTGCTGCGCCAATACTCGTCGAAAGCAATCGGCGAGTAGTTGTGCCCCTTTTCTTTCAGCTTCACCCAAGCATTCTTCGAGTCCCACTTGGGGTTGACCAGGTGCTGGAGATAAATCGGATGGTCAGTAGCGTCCCGAGTCGTGCTCGGCACGGTAAAATCTAGCGCGTGCTTCCAAGCGTAAGCCATCGCAGTGGCAGCTTGAAAAAGAAAGTTGCCCATGCGCCCGACGTTGTGAAACGTAACCATTATCGATTCTCTGTCCAGATTAAGAAGCCAACAGTGGCTAAGAACACGACCGCAACTATTGCATCGGCCCAATTCATTTCATTTCCCTTAGTTTCCGTTCGATTTGTTTTGCCAGATTGCCGGTCTTATGGCACTCAGTTTTATAGTGGCTGCCGGCGTGAACTCGATGTTTGTATTGCAAACCAGGGACAAAGTAAAGTCGATTGCCATCCTTAAGCCAGTTGTAATTCTGAAACAGGCTATCTGCCGTATGCGGGTCTACTCGACTATCCCATACGCGAGAGTATTCGTCCCGGTTAAAGAAATAGTTAGCCGTATTGAGCGCAGTAAGGAAAGAAGGGCGGTCTACATAGCTCGCCACGTTGTGCCGGTCAATCGTCTTGCCGGCAAAGTGGCGGTAGTCAAACGAAGGCGCAGCGTAAGTTGGCAAGTAAGCCGTCTGCGAGTCCCAAGGCATTTCGTGGAAGATTGCATCCAAGTAATCTGGCCCCATTATATTATCAGAGTCAAACAAAATTACCCAGTCGCTCGGAGCTCGCTCGACAGCTTCTTTCTTGTTCCGGTAGCAGTCGAGGTTCTGCGCGTTGCGCGACAAGAGCACATTCGGATTGCCAGCGAAGTAAGCGAGCAGCTTTTCCCAGCTGCCATCGGTGCTGGCGTCGTCAGAGATAACAATCTCTCGAATCCGCGGGTCGTCTTTGACTTGAGCGATGGCTTCGAGGAGAAAGTCGAAGCGATTGAAAGTGGTTAAAGCTAAAGTAACCTGCCTCATTTGCCCATATAAAGTCTTTCAGCTTCTTCTCTCGATACGCCCCGCGCTATCGCTTGCTTTACCGCCAGCTCGTCTGCAGCCCGCTCAGCGCGAGGATTGTCCAAGATTTCCTCATGGATTTCTTTGTCTTGCTTGACTCCGCCTTCTATATAAAACATTTCATCGCCCATAGTCTTATTATCTCTTCTGCGCGATATACTCCCTAAAAACTTTGTAGTCATCGGCATTAGTTAAGTTCAAAGCGCCATTCCAATTACTATTCAACAAAGCGGCTTTACCAACAGGTATCGGCTCTCCCTTTACAAATACTTTCCCGAATCCGAATCCCTTAATCGGGATAACTTCTTCCTTCAACGCGGCCAGCTCACGAATTGATTTGGGGTCTTTTGACGCGAAGATTCTTTCCAAAGCTGCCGCTGTCTCATCTGATACTGACATCTTGTTCGGTAAATAATTTGCGTCTCCTCTAATGCTCCTTTCCGCCGCTAACTCACTTTGTGAAATAAACCGAGCTCCAGTATATTTTTTCAATTCCTTCCACTCTGTAGCATTCGGGGTAAACCCGTATCGCGCCCACGCGTAGCCGCCCACGTCAATGTTTGCATTAAGCTCAATTCTTTCCACACCGAGATGGTCCCATATTTTGATTTGATTGCTGGCAAGAGTTTTAGAGATAGACCCTCCCTGAAGCCCGTCTCCTAGCTTTAGATAAGAATTTTCAACCGTCTTTGTGACGGGGTGGTAATACCGATTGAAGCTTATGCTTATCTTGCCGATTTCTTCTTCTGTAGCGCTCGCCGGAAACATACTTAGCGGCTGGTATCCAGCAAATGACCAACGCTCGCCAGACCGACTTATTTGCAATTCAATCCCATGCTTCTCTACTCCGGCCAGCATAACTTTTTTGAACTTCTCCGGACTCATACTAAAGTCTTTTTGAAACTTCGCTATGTCCTCCGGCGTGCCGAACTGTATTCCTTTAGCTCCCAAATCTCTTCGTATTATTCCCAACTGGTAATCTGTCTTCCCCTCCGTCACAATCAACTTGTCAGCAGCTTCTGTAAGGTGTCCTACTCCGTAGCGTTCGAAAGTAGCCGGCGCAGCTTCTTTGACTGCTTCTTTCGCCGCAGCTTGCTCGGCGAATATACGAATATTGACATTCTCGGCTTGAGCTTCTAACTCCGGCCAGTAGACTCTTGCTTTGATAGTATCGCGCCCCGCTACCGCAGCCGCTGCAGCTGTATGGTGTCCGTCGTTTATTACATACCGGTCTCCGACTTTTACTACGTCCACTTGTGCTCTAGCCACGTTGAAATCTTCAGCGATGCCAGCAACTTTATCAGCTCCAATCCAGTCTTGCGTGACAATCAAATCCTTTATAGCTACCTCTTGACTCTTAATAAATTCACCCTTTTCTATAAATTCTGCTTGTCCAGCAAAGATTTTCGGAGCGTCTACCCATACTCCGGTAGTATCTCGCCAATCGATAGCTACTGGAGCTTGCTCGGCAACTTTCTCAGCTGTTGCTGGTATCCACGCGCAGCGGCAATTCGGGTGGAGCGGAATTAGCCCATGAGCGTCTTCCGCATCGAATACTTTCCCCTCCATCGCTGCGCACTCTTCGCATACGCGGTCGTCTCCGGCGGTAGACCACTCTGCTTTGACTCCGAGCTCAGTTACCCCTAGACGCTCGAAAGCATCGAGCTGCCCCTCAGCGTGAGCGAAGATTGTCTCGGTCCGGGCAATCAATAGCGCCCGGGTATTCGTCAAGTTGTCGATATTGTCCGCCATCTCTTTGGCAATCTCCGTGGGACCGCTCCCGTCAATCATCCCTTGCGACAGGATGCGGTTCATATTGCTCCCCATCTGCGCTGTCACGCCTTTCAAGTCCTCGAAAGAGCGAGTCGCCAGCAGTTCAATCTTCGACCGCGTTTCGGGCTGGTTGAAAGACTGGCGAAGAAACTCAGCTTGGCTTTGGTCGATATGCTTGGGGTCGGTCGAGTCGAGCGCACTACGGCTGGCGAGATAAGCGTTGAGCTGCCCTTGCTTGTAGGCGCTCGTAACGTAGGGAGTCATCCACGGCTTGTCGGCTGGCGTGCCTGGAGTCGGGGAAAAGATATCCGCCTTGACTTGTTGCGCGAACCATTCCTGGAATGCGCTTATCTTGCCGGCGTCAGTGCGGAATTGAAACTCCCTGGGGCTGGCGTGAGTAACAAAGGGGTTTGTCTTTTCTCCGAGCCCTAGCGCGTCCTGCTCCGCGATAAACTCCTTGACGTGCGCTTTGAGCTTGCGAAAGCGCCGAGCCATCTCAGCTACGAAGCGCTTCCGGACCATCGTAGTCCGCGTCGGGTCTTTCTTGAGCGGATTGGCTCGATTACGGACGAAGCGAGTCCGCAAGTCCAGTTTCGGCGGCTTAGCAAGAGTTAAAAGCACGTAATTTAGCGCAAGGACACGCTTAGGAGCGATGTTTAAGCGTCGTTACGAGTAAACGGGGCCGGCTTGGCTGGCGCTCCGTTAGGCCGGCTTCCTGGCGGCTTCGCTCCAGGCGCCACGATAACTGGAACGGGGTCCGGCTTGCCGGCTTGCTTGAGCGTTCCGTCTTCGTCCAACGTCTGCTCTTCCGAAGCGTCGACGACAGCTTGGGCTTCTTCGTCGCTCATGCCCAGTATCAACGTAAGGTAAAGGAACGGCGGCATCAAAGCGTCGACTCCGCCCTGCACGTATTTCGCCAGCGCGTTGGTTTGCTTCTCGGTCACGTCGGCTTTCTCAGTATCGCTCGGGCTGTTCAAGTCTTTCCAGTCCACGCAAAGGTCGTTTTCTTCCTTGAGCTCCGGCAGGATTCCGATATTGACCAGTCTCTGAATAAACGGGCGCACGATAAACGGGTTCACGTAGTCTTGCCGCCGGCGGTTCAAGCGTCGATTCCAAGTCCGCGTATCCTGCCCGCTAGCCAACTGAGCTTGCTCGCTTCCAATCAGCACGCGCCACGGGACTCCGAGCGTAGCCGAGATAAGCTTGAGGTGGACTTCCACGTGCGGACTGGGGTCAGCGATATTGACCGCGAGCGACTTTACTTGCAGCCCCACGGTAGCGATGTAGCGCTGGAGCCCGTTCATATAGTCTTCCATCTGCTTCTTCGTCGCGGGAATATCGAGCTCAATCTCTTCTCCGTCCTTGCCGGCGTTGGTTTCCAGGCTATAGCCAGGGAAGCCACCTTTCCAAAACATCTCGCCGGAACCGCCGGCTACTTTCCGCAAGTCGAGCAGACGGTTGAAGACTTTCTCCATGCGAGGCGTGCCATAAATCTCCGAGTTGGTCCGGTTGTCCGCGATATGAATAATCCGGCTCCAGTGGACGTCCACCAGCTGCGTCGAAGAAGTCTCGTTAGTAGCCGCTGTATCAGCAAACTGAATTTGATAAGACGTCGGCAAGCCGTAGCGCGGGTTCGTCGCATCTCCTTGCAACGCTCCGATAGTCACCAGAGACTCGTCGAGCGGGCGCACGTAAAGCAACTCCCGCTCCTGATTACTTACTTTGTCTCCAGCTTCGTCTATTCCATCGACCGGTTGATTCAGCGAAAGCCCATCATCTATCCCCAGCAAAATCACTCCGAACCGGCCGATGCCACTTAAGACGTCGGCCCGTTGGAGATAAGACAGGAGTGACATCCGGCCATTCAACTCTTTCCAAGCTGTCTCAAATTCTGTTTCTTCGGGGTCTTCAGTCTCGTAAATCTCGGGGTCGTCGCTCCAAGTCTCTTCCGGAATCACGCTGACGACTCGCGCTGCCAAGTCGCCACGCTTCCAGAATTGCATATAGTCAGAAGTAGTCAGAGAAGCGGGGTAGCCACATTCCTTGTCAAGGTCTTTGCGCGGGTCGAGCAGCTTGGCAAGCCACGCTTGGCGGGAAGTAAAAGTATTGCGAAGTAGTTGGGCGATATTGAACGTCGGTTTCTTAGCCATGGCTGAGAACCCTACTACGTCAATTTGAAGTTACAAGCTTTTTAAGAACTTCCACCTCTTCGGGGTGCTCGTCCCGCCATTGCTGCCAGCTCTCGTCCGTCAGCTTGAACTTTATCCAGCTGGGGTGGTCCGGCTTCGGAGTAAATGGCGGCTGCGAAGTATCGCAACGCTTGCAGAATTGCTGGCCAGATTCAGCAATATACAGATGGTAGAAACAAAAGTAAAGGCCACAACCAAACTCTCCGCCGTAAGGTTCACCGCCGCAGACGTGCGCCAGCCCGCGGTCTATCTCGACGTTGCAACCGGGGTAGTCGCAGTAGGCCGGAACGCCGTAGCCGATATCCCGCTTCCACTTGCTATCGTATCCGATTGACCAGCCCATTTCGTATTCTCTTTTTATACGCCGCCTGCTTGCGCAGATGGTCGAGACACATATCGCTTATCGCAAAGCTTTTATTAGTGCAGAAGATGCACAGCCCCTTCTCCCGTTGCTTCGCTTGCCAGCGCAGCGTATTGGCGAGCCCTTGTCTCACGGCCGCCAGATTTCAGAGTCGTAGTCTCTATACTCTCCATCCGGTGGCTGGTCTCCTTCTTCCTGAGCCAGCCATCGCCCAAGCATCCATCCAGCAATACAAGTTACGAGCGCTCCAAGAATTGCTCCGACGATAAAGCCGGTCATAAAGTTCATAACCGGTCTATTGCTTTTGCCTTTTGCTCTTCTACTTCATCCAGTCTCCGGCGAAGCAGCAGCTCTATCTCTTCCAGCTCTGCAATCCGTTCCCGGAGCTTCGCATTGCCGGCGGCGTCCAGTAGACAAGCGGGGCAATACTCCGGCAGCGTAGCTCCGCAACGTTGGCACTCACGTTTCATTATTCCCTTCTATATTTCTCGGGTCGTGCTTCATCCAGTTGCTCTTCGTCTTCTCTTGATACGTTATCCATTCTTTGAGCGCGGCAATAGCGCTTTCTCGCGTAGAGTTTGAAGCATAATACATCCGGTCGCTTTCTCCAGTAGGGAACGCGAACACGACAAAAGTATAGTTCTCCGGCAGCTTGTTTTGCACCAGCTCGCACATCTCCTGAATCCATTGCTGGTCTTTCGGACGAAACTTGTCTTTGCTCATTCTGGTCTTACCAAGTGCCAAGCTTCCATCAGCGCGTTAGACAAGTCCGTCGCTCCTAACGTGGTGGAGCTCTTTGTTTTTATCCGGACGACAGAAAACGAACTTCCGTGGTCCACCAGCTCATAGCCCCACTTCTTCAAGTGGACTTCGTAGCCTTCGTCAGTGGAAGGCTCCACCAGCTTCCGCACCTTAGTTTTCTTTTTCATTTTTCCACCCTTCTATTATCTTCGGGTCCGGCTTAAGAAACAAAGACTGGAACGCTCGGCCGCTCAGCTTCCACCCCTCGGCAATCGGCTCGTAGACTTCTACAGTCTCTGGAGGAGGGTGCAAATCAGCCCTAACGAAAATCAAATTGCACGGCGTGCGGTAAAGTAGCCCGTATCCCTTGTGCGTTCCCAAGCCGACCAGAGCGCCGAACGAAGCGCCGAAGTAGTCGTCTCCAGCCCAGCGGTGATAAGGGTCATAGAAAATCGTCTTGTTCCCGCCAAGCGTAGGGTTGAATTCAATTACTACGATACACGGAGCCCAAAGCAACGCTCGCCAGAGCCAGTAATCATTCCCATCCACGTCGATAGACAATACTCCACACGCCATCGGCACAACTTGATTGACATTGTCTACAGTAATATTCCGAAGCACTACTGCTAATCCTTTAGGCTCCCAGTCATACTGGAAGCCGGTCCAGCCGGCTTCCATAAGTCCCCGAATATTGGACAAGTGGTAGCCGTCGCCAGCGCCAAACTCGACCGCTACGCGCGGAACCACAAAGTCGCTTCGCTCGAGGAGTTTAACAATTTCGGCAATCAGCTTCGTCTCTCCGTATTGCGAATAGTCTTTCATTTTTTTGGGCGAGTTTACCCGAAAGGGGTAGGCTTTCTTCCATTTGTCGATACTCGCTGAGATTTACTCGCTACCTCTCAGTTCATCCGGGAGCTACCCGGCACGCTCTATTATCTACACTCCACCTACTCTAACTTTCTTGCGAGCGAGGCGATTGAACGCCCCGCCACTCGCGTCGACCTGGTCAGTATAGCGAGAGTGCGGAAAGAAACGCAACTCATCCAGATACTCTTTCGTCCACTCCCTATTCAAGCACTTTACGTTGCCGCCGCCGACTTGCGAAGCGAAGGGATACGCGCGGCTGATTTTGTCTCCAGTAGGATGGTAAGCAAATACGATAAAGCCAGCGAGCATCCGGACGGTATTCTCTCCTGACTCTTTGCCGCCAGAGCCTCCCTCCACTTCCAGCGCGATACGCACGTCCTTCCCATCCGTCTGCGCAGTTTGCAGTATCATCGCTTCCCGTTGCGTAGCTCCCCACTGCCCGCGCACTACGTCGAGCACCCAGTAAATACTATGCAGTTCGTCCACCATCATCTTGACTCCGACGCTCCAGTTGCCACCCTCCTGCGTCCCCGCTTTGTCCCAGCTTCTAATTATCCGCCCGCGCTTGTTCGGCAGCGCGTCCACCAGTTCAATCTTCGATACTTGAAACATACCGCCGCCCAATGGCACGGGGTCCTGGAGGATTTGAGCTGCGTAGCCATAAGCGCCCAACTCTTGCTTGAGCTTGTCCAGCACGCCTTGCGGAAGGCGCACCGGGTCCAGCATCCCATCGATATACCTTTCCCCAAGCTCCAACGGCGATACGTTATCAGTCAACTCTCCCGGCAGGCAGATATGTTTTACCTTGCCAAGCTTTTGCGAAAGCATTTCCCCGCTGGGGTCTGCTTGATGGAGACGTTGCTGGATGAGGATAGTCGGAGTCACGCGCTTGTCGACTTTGCGCGAGGGGAGCGTATTGGTCATCCAGCGGTTGACGGACTTCAATTCCGCTTCGCTGAAAGACTCTTCGGGGTTGATAGGGTCGTCGACAATCAGAAAGTGGCCATGGTATCCAGTTACCAGCCCGCCGACGCCGACGGACAAGCGAAACCCCATCTGCGTATTGGTAAACAGCCCCTTGGTATTCTCGTCCTCGCGCAGCTGGATATTGGGGAAGCAACGCTGGTATCGCTCCGACTGGACAATATCCCGAGTCTTGAGCGAGTCTTTCAGCGCGACCTGGTGCGCGTAGGAGCCACAAATAAACTTAGTGCTCGGCATACGCGCCCAGCACCAGGCGGGGAACGCTTGCGAGCAGATGGTTGACTTGGACGAGCCGGGAGGGACGTTGATTACCACGTCATATTCTTTCGGCCATCCAGCGAATACCAGCTCGGCTACTTCTTGCAATTCATCGCAGAGATACTTGATATGCCAATTAGCGACGAGTGGCTCAGCTACGATTAAGTCCCAAAACTCCAGGAGAAACCGATAGAAGCTGCGCTTGCAGAGGGTAGCAAGGACTTTCTCTTCACTTACCTGTAACGGTCTCTCTTCACTTACTCGGGGCAGTCCCATTCTTCTTCCTTATCGCTTCCAGGAGCTTTTCCAAAGTCGGGGTATCCAAGTCCAGCGTCTCGATATCGACTCCGGTGGTAGATATCTTCCCCGAGTGTTCCACCTGGAGAATTTCCAGGCCGAGGATACGGTCCATTTGCCGGCGGGCATTTTGCTTGATTATGTATGGAGTTTTCTTGTCGAGGATGTTTCCTTCCCACCAGGCGACAGAGTCTGCCCGAAGCTCTTCCTTCGCCCTTTGAATATGGATAAGGAGCCTCTCTCGCGCGCGACTAAGGTAGGTTTCCGCTGTTGCGTGATTGACGTTGAACTTTTTCTTGACTAATGCCATTATGGTATGCTTCAAGACATGTCCCTGGCGCAAGAGCAGTTCGGTATATTGTATGCGCTCCTCCATTTGCGCTTCTGTTGGCTTCTGAGGTTTGGGGTAATATTTCCCTTTTGGTCCGACTGGCATAAATTTATTTCTAGCAAGCTAAACGACGGCACTAGTCTAGTAAAGCTTTATCCTTTGACGGCTCTTTCTTTTTCACCGGGCGGAATACTTTAATATTCACTCTTTCCCTCTTTTTTATCAGACGCATCTCCGGATTGAATTGTGTCCGTTGCAGAGCAGTATCCGGCTTCAGTATTAGTTTGTGTTTGAAAGCGTGGTAATTGACAAGGTGCTGCCAGCGTCCGAAGCGCTGGATAATCTCCACGTGTTTCGGATGGCGTTTCTGGAGAGCTTTAGCCATCCGCAGTCTACCCTCGCCTTGATATAGCTCGTCAGTATTCCCTCCCTTCATGGTCATCGTCTGTTGCTTCCCCGCGAGGAAAGCATTGAACTGGACCGTGCAGAGGCCATCTTCAAGAACTCTTAGAGAGAGGTCTGTGTCTTCGTTGTAACGTCCGCGCCAGCGATAGGGAAGGTCGTTTCTGATAAGAATACAAGAGTAGACGCGTGTATTGAGCACGTAGGGTGGGATGACTTGCTTGTTCTTGGCAAAAAAGTGGTAGTTCATCCCGGCCAGACCGACGTTAGTATATCGGTCGGCAAAATTTTCAACGATTCTAAAGATTGCGCCATCGGCTACTTTTACTTTGGCATTATCGTTGCGGCGGAAAAAGTGGCGGATATTGTCGTCGAGAATCCAATGGCGCTCAACTCCAGATTTGATGGCGTGTTCCCAAATCCAGTTCCGCGCGGGGATTGACCCCTTGCCGAGATTTGAGAAGGGCAACTTGAGTATCTTTTCCCGGTCGATTACTTTTGCATACGCTTTGAATTCTTGTGGCTCAACCACGATGTAGTAAGGGACGTTGATATCTTCCAGAGTCCGGCTAGTTAGTCGAGACTTCCATCTCCCTTTCGATACGATATACACGGGGTATCGCGGGACGGTTCGAGAACAGCTGGCGTAGCGCACATCCTCTACAATATTCCGGCCCCGTTTCGGATGCCAAACGTATGGAGTCCGCGGAGTCAGCCGTTGTCCAATCAACTTGGCAAAACTCTGCCGGTCTTGCTCGCAAGTAAAGTGGACTTTGAGCGTCTGCCAAGGCATCAAGTTCTCTTGCGCGTAGGTCGGCATCCCTTCCCACTCCCGCTCCCAGTCCAGGGGTATATCGAGCAGCTTAGGCATTTGACTTTCGATTCATTAAAAAATCCAATTCCATTCCATAATTATCTCTTTCGCTGGAGATGGAAACACCTTCTTTGAGCTTGAGCCGATTCTTGGCAAACGGCCGATAATTGATGGAGTGTTGCCAGCGTCCCCATTTCTTTTTTATTTCTACGAGATTGCCGTGCTGCTTCTGGAGCGACTTGGCCATCCGCAGTCTTCCATCGCCCTGGTAAAGCTCGTCCGTATTGCCGCCGGCCATGGTCATCGTCTGCACCTTGTCTATCAGGAACGTATTGAACAAGACCGTGCAGAGCCCCGCTTTCAATACGCGCAGAGAGAGGTCTGTGTCTTCGTTGTAGCGTCCCCTCCAGCGATAGGGCAAATCGTTCCGGATAAGGATACAGGAATAGATGCGCGTGTTCAAAGTAAACGGATTGATGGACGGGCTCTTTCTCGGGGCGAACATGAAATAATTCATCCCCGCCAGCCCGACGTTGGAGTATCTATCGGCAAAGTCTTCAGCGGCCCGGAACGTGCTGCCGGATTGCACTTCCACTTTCAAGTTGTCGTTCAGACGGTAGAACCCTCTGATATTGTCGTCGAGAATCCAATGGCGCTCGGCTCCGCTCGCAAAAGCGTGCTGCCAAATCCAGTTGCGAGCAGGGATAGAACCCTTCCCCAAGTTAGAGAACGGCAGGACCAGAATCTTTTTCTGGTCAATCACCTTTGCATACGCTTTGAGCTCCTGTGGCTCGACCACGATATGGTAAGGGACTTTGATTCGCTCCAGAGCTCTGGCAGTCAAGCGAGATTCCCAACGGCCTTTCGAGACGATATAAATCGGATATCTCGGGTTGATTTGCGACTGACTAAAATATCGCTTGTCGACATACCTGGTAATCTTCGCTTTCGGAAACCAGATGGACCGCGTGCGGTGCGTTACCGTTTGCCCGATTAGCTGGGCAAATTGCTCTTGGTCTTCAACGCTGGAGAAATGGACGATAATCGACTTGAACGGCATCAGGTTGCGTTGCTTGAAATCGGGCATTCCGACCCATTCCCGCTCCCGGTCTTTGGGAATATCCAAGAGAGTTTTCATTAGCTGCCGCTATATTGACACTCTTTTGCAATAAAAACAGGTCCTAGCGTGCATTCCTGACGGAATTTGCGTGCTTTTGCAAGCGTATCTCTTTCTTGCGTCCTGAAAGTATTTGAATGGTAGCGATTACTCTGCGCGGACGTTGCTTGCGAGCTTTGACAATCTTAACAGCCCGCCGATAGCCCTTGAAGAGGAAGAGGTCTTCAACCAGAGTCAAGTAGAGCCGGCCGGGAGAGCCACAGAGCCGCGTCGGCTCGGGAAGCTTCCGATACCCTAAATACTGTCCGGTCTTCGCGTCAACGAAGTCCTCCACGTATCCCAGGACTTCTTCGGGGTGGGTTTCCGGATTGAAAAATTCGTTCATTGACATTTCAACAATCGCCTCGCTTTGATTGCAGATACAGAAGTTTTATTACCAATTCCATACTTAGCGACTACCGGCTCGTCCGTTCGATGTCTGGGTTGAATCTTCATACCCGGCCAGTACTCGCCACTCCAAACTTGTTCAATCTCTTCTGCTGTTCTTTGCATAACCGCCGATAGATATTTTACACTCTTCTTGGTCTTCTTGTGCTTCCCTTTGAAATTTATAAGGAACAATCGCTCATTTTCATTCCACCTACAGTCTACTCGACTATGCCGACGGACTGGTATATAGTCAATCGGGCGCCGGTCTCGGTAGTTGCTCCAGAATTCCCAAATCCGTCGGATTACTCCATCAACTGTGCGATTAGTCGCTTTTGCTATTCGCATTTCCGACCAAACCCCGCTAAACCACATATTCAGCAATATCGTCGTCTGCTCAACCGTCCAACGAGGGTTCACTTTCTTCTTACCACAAATACTATCCGGCAACAAACCATCCATAGATTTTTAACTCCTTAGCCCTGTGCGTCTATTATCTTTCGGGGCTCGACTTCGGCTAAGAAAGTCTCTAGTGGAATCCCGACGATAGCTGCCAGCTTCCCTCCGATAATCAAACAGAACAAACCCGAAGGCGGAGGAAATACTGGCATAATTCGGTTCGCGTATTTCCAACTCAAGTAAACCATGGACACGCGCCGGTCCCGGCGGCAAATAAGCATCCACGTCTGGCTCTTCGCTTGCCGGGCGCTCCGTCGAGCTTGGCGCAGCGCCGCTACGAAAGGGTGGGTTTTATTATCCCCTTTAACGTCCAGCAAGTCTCCCAAGCAACCGTGCGAGCGCCCGCGCTTGAGCTCGATGGTAAAGTAGCGGAGCAGTGGCTCGCCGATAGGGTCAACGGCCGCGATATCTCCGTAGCTGCCATACGTGCGCTGGCCCTTCTTCGCTCGCTGCGTCGCTCGTCCGCCAGATTGACTGGAGCGCCAGAATACATCGTCACGCTCGTCGCTTGTCCACCACTTGGAAAGCAGCTTGCAAATTTCTCTTTCAAATGCAGAACCTTTAGCCATTAGACTTCGGCAGTTCGACAAAGCACTTGTCAAATTCCTCGTTCGTTAGAACGATACACGTCCCCTCGCTGACGCATACTATCCAATCCGTCAGCTTGACTTTCCCCCCACTCCGGTGAGTAAGGTGCTGCCCGCCGCCTAAATCATGGAACGCTCGAAATACCCAAACCGGACGCGGCGAGTCTTTCAGAAACTGCCAGGCAGTTACGTCTTCGTGCGTCCCGTTGCGCAGCTGGTGAGTGGGTTTCATTTCCGGTAAGGAACTTTTACTTTCTCTGGCGGCTTCCCGTGCTCGTCTTCGTATCGCTCGACCAAGTAAAGCGCCAACGTCTTGATTCGCTTGGGTCCCCAGAAGCCGTCCTTAGTTAACCCGAGCGCCCGGCTACCGCCGCCATACTCAACTTCCTCTTTGAATAAATCATCGTAAGCCTTGTTGGAAATAATCGGAGTCTTATAGACGTGATAAATATAGCGGTGAGCCATTACCAAGTCTAAAGAAGGAGCGAATACGCGGTCAGCTTTAGCAGCTGGAACTTGCTTGCCGGAGTCGTCGAGCTCGGAGATATCCCGAGCCAGCAGACGAGCGGTAGCTTCCACCGGGACGTTGCGCTTCTTGTGCTCCCGGATAACTACCTTCTCATTGAAAGTAAACTTCTTTCCCTTCCGACTAGTCCGGCGGAACGGAATATAGTGGCGCTCGTTGCGAATCAGCTTCCCGAGCCGGCGAGTAATTTCTTCGACGTTAGAAACAAGTCTTACAGCAATCTGTTCCAGACTTGCTCCATTCAGAAAGAGCTCGACCATCCGGGTCGTCTCGCTTTTCTTCCAGCCGCTCATAGGCGGCTCCCGGTTACTTGACGGGCTGACCGAACGACTGCCAGCCCAGCAAGCCGAGCAGAACAAAAAGCATAGTATTGAACCCAATCGGCCGGAACGTGCCACCGCCAGAGGGCCAGAAAGCCCAGAAGCCGAAGAGCAGCCACGCTATCATGATTATCCAGAATAAAAGTCCTTTGCTCATAGGAACGAAGCGTAGCAAAGCCAGCCAGAATTGCAACTCTCATTGTTCAGCTCTCCTCCAGCCTGGCGGAACCGGGAAAGACTTCCATAGCGGATGCCCTTCATACAGTCCTTCCAACTGCCATATCGTTCCGTCGTCGCATAGAGCGAGCACGAAGTATTTGCCGACGGGGTCAATCGTCATAGAGATTTGAATTACTTTTCTCACAGCAGCCCCTTGCCGGTAAAAGATTCATACGTCTTTACTTTGCGCTCGAGGTCTGCTACTTCAGCTTTGAGCTGCGTATTTTCTTCCTGCAATGTTATCACGTCCACTACAGTACCGTCGACCAGCGGACGGAAAGAAGCGACGAGCAAGCCGGGCCGCAGCACGTTGCTAGCTGCTCCCGCGCAGAAGTTGACGCAGCGGACTACCCGCTCCGTATTAGCGCGGGCTTCAATCAAGTTGCGCCCGCGCCCGCCAGCCGTCGAGACGTAAGCCAGCATCCCTTCTGGCCCGCTGGCGATTTCCGTTCCGGACCCTTCGGGCATTACAAACCATGGCTCTTTCGTATGCGTCATATATATCTCCGCTTTCTTTCTGGCAGACATTCACTTTCAATTTGTTTCCAAACCATCTCCGTCAGCTCCACTACTTTTTGCTCCAGCCCCTCTTCCTCGATATGAGCGATAACTGCCCCACGCGAACCGGTAAACAGAATATCTTTTGCGTCAATCTCCTTGTCTTCGTTCTTTTTCCAGTGCTTCTCGGCCACCAGAAAATCGACGCACGAACCCACATCGTCAATTCCCAGACCGTAGTAAATCGGTATCTGCACCGCACGGTCTTTGCCCACTTTACCCGTCACCCTATTCTTCTTTACCTCGGCCAGGCAACGAGCCCCCACCGTGCGCGGCTTTCCTCTCACCGTTCGCAAAATCTTCCCCGCCACGCTCGTCCATATTTCCAAGTTGGCGTAGAACCGCAACGCTCGCCCTCCAGCTCTGGTCCGCGTCTCAAATCCGAACTTGAGATTGTCTCGTGTCTGCCCGATAACCAGGAGAATAGATTTCGTCCGCCGCAGCCCCGCGAGGACGTGGCGTAAATTCTCGCTATGGTATTTGGCTTTGCTGTCTCCATACGAGCCCTTGGAATCCTCTCCCTCCTCGGCGGCTTTCTTCTGGATGGCAAACTTTTTAGCAGCAGCTTTGGAAGTCAGCGCGTCTTGAGAATCGAGTACGTAGATAAACGGCCGGCGAGCTTTAATCAAGTCAGCCATGCGGTAGTAGAAAGATTCAATCGTGCTGGACTGGACCCACTTCATCCGCTTGGCCATATCCTTCCCAAAGTAGTGCGCGACATCCATCAAAGCTCCGCCCTCCACGTCGTCGTAAATCAGCTCGTAATTCTTGAAAGCCGGAGAGCGGCACGCTTCCGCGAAGCAAGACAAGCTTAGCCACGTCTTGCCGGAGACGCTATCCCCGACCAGATAGTAGTAGGCTCCTTTGAGATACCCGCAATCCGCACGGTCCGTACAAGCTAAATTGAGGAGAGTGCTCCCCGTCGAGAGAGCACCCTCCTTAGACAATACCGACTTCTCACGCGGCGCCAGCAATGCTTTCTTGTCCGCCGCGGTATTCATTACTTCTTCTTTTTCTTCGGCGCGGGCTCTTCGTCCCAATCGTCCTCGTCATCGTCTTCTTCGTCCTCGTCGTCTTTTACCGGCTTCTTCTTTTTCTTCGGAGCTTCGTCCTCTTCGTCGTCGTCTACTCGTTTCTTTTTCTTCGGAGCTGGAGCTTCTTCTTCTTCATCTTCCTCTTCATCTTCGTCAGCGTCCCAGCCCTTGTCATCTTTCTGGGAAGCAAAGCGATTTTTCTTTTTAGGTCGGGCTTCATCTTCGTCTTCCTCTTCGTCGTCAGTATCTTCTTCCTCGTCTTCGTCGTCGTCAGTATCTTCTTCCTCGTCTTCGTCGTCGTCAGCCGGTTTCTTTTTCTTCTTTACAACGTGGTCTTTATCTTCATCGTCCACGTCGTCCTCGTCTTCGTCGTCGTC
>Ga0207674_10000202_pt1 | contig 73624 bp, 146 predicted proteins | sample KBSCornC72_FD_184303 | JGI IMG/M metagenome (GOLD analysis project Ga0207674, IMG submission 184303) | Corn rhizosphere microbial communities from Kellogg Biological Station, Michigan, USA - KBS Corn C7-2 (SPAdes) (version 2) | ecosystem: Host-associated > Plants > Roots > Rhizosphere > Soil ...
CTTATGCTGCTTTACCGGAATCTTATAAAGAGGATTCATGTCTTACTTTCTTTGTGGATATAAATGGAAATATTTGTTCTGAAGATGAAAAGGGTAATCAATATCTTTTTTTGCCGAAATTTAGTGGAGAGAATGATTTTCCACTTTGGATTTCAATAGCGTAGTTGATAATAAATGATTAGTATATTATATATTATAGGATTCATAATTTTAATTATTTTAATTTATATGTTTTATGATTTTTATAAATTAATTACACATGATTGAAATATATAAAAAGGTTGCTAATAACTATATTGAATGGCACAGAAAAGATAATAATCTTTTACATAGAGAAGATGGCCCAGCTGTAGAATATGCTGATGGTACTAAACAATGGTGTCAAAATGGAAAATTTCACAGAATAGATGGTCCGGCAATAGAATGTCCTAATGGAACTAAAGCTTGGTATCAAAATGGAAAATATCATAGAACTGATGGACCCGCTATAGAATATTGGAATGGAGAAAAGCTATATTGTTTAAATGGGAAACATTATCCAGATATTAAAACTGATGAAGAATGGTCAATATTTCAAATAATTAATTAAAAAATGATTGAAATATACAAAAAGATTTTTAATAGCCATATTGAATGGCGCAGAAAAGATAATGATCATTTACATAATGATAATGGACCAGCACTAGAGTATGATAGCGTTAAAGAGTGGTTTCAAAATGGCGTTCTTCATAGAACAGATGGTCCTGCAATAGAATTTGTTGATGGAACTAAAGAATATTGGTTAAATAATGAACATTATCCATATATTAAAACAGATGAAGAATGGATTATATTTCAGATAATTAATTAAAAATGACTAAAGTTTATTCAAAAACAGATAAATACGGAAATACTTCTTGGTATAAAGAAGGTACGAATATTCGTCATAGAGAAGACGGTCCAGCTGTAGAATTTTCTAATGGTGATAAATGTTGGTATCAAAATGGAAAGCTTCATAGACTTGATGGTCCAGCTGTAGAATTTTCTAATGGTGATAAATGTTGGTATCAAAATGGAAAGCTTCATAGACTTGATGGTCCAGCTGAAGAATATGCTGATGGAGATAAATATTGGTATCAACATGGTATATTTCATAGACAAGACGGACCAGCAATTATAAGAGCTGATGGTTATAAAGAATATTGGTTAGATGGTAATCGATATTTAAATATTAAAACCGATGAAGAATGGATTATATTTCAAATAATTAATTGAAATGACCAAAGTATATAGTGTAAATGAAAACGGTAACACTTACTGGGTTATAGAAGGTACTCGTACTTATCATATGGAAGATGGTCCAGCGATAGAGTATGCTGATGGAACTAATTCGTGGTATCTAAACGGATTACGACATAGAATTGACGGTCCTGCAATAGAATATTCTTATGGAGGTAAATGGTGGTTTCAATATGGAATGTTTCATAGAGAAGATGGACCTGCTGTCGAAGAAGTTGATCAGGCTAACAATAGTTATTATTATAAAGATAAATTATATGAGAATATTTCGTCTGATGAAGAATGGCGACAGCTTGTTTGTATCATTAAGATAATAGATTGATAAAATGAAAACAATATACATTTTAAGTTATGATAATAATATTCACAATTCAAAATATTTTTCTGAGCTAGAAAAAGCCAAAGAAGGATTGAAAAATATTAAAAAAGATCGTAAAATAAAACCTGGAGTTTATGTGGTCACTGATTCCGAGTTAGTTTTTTCTTTCACTCTCGGCTGGCAGGAAACACAAGTAACGTACTCAATAAAAGAATTTAAACTAGACTAGCTTGACAATATAAAATTAAGACTTAAAATAAAAGTGTTACTGACTGAATTAAATAAAAAATATAACAAAAACGATACTAATTAAAAAGGAAATTATAAAAAATGGCAAAGCAAATTATTGATTCTGTTTCTACTCAAACCCCTCTTACTAAGGCTGAAAAGGATTTTATCGCGATGGTAAGGAATAATCCTACGATGCCTGAATACGTTGAACTATATTTGGCTGGTATTATTTGATTATAAAATGTATAAAGTATATTTTATTAATTTTCAATATTATTCAGCGAATGAATCCAGTTCTTTTGAAGAAGCCAAAAATATTGCTAAAAAAGCTGGATTTCAATCTACTATAGAATATAATGGGACAATTGTTGCTTCTTATTGTCCAATGTTAGGTTGGACATACTTTGTTGAACAAAAAACTGCTTAAGGCTGCAAAACAAGAAAATTTATTGCGATTAGCTAAATATGTAGGATTAAAAAAATCATTATCACAAATGAGTTTTAATCAATTAGTAAGATTAATTTTTTGGAGAATAAAACCTAAAAGGTATTAATATGCGTACTGAATCGAATCAAAAAAATCAAGAAACTGAAAAGTATATCAATTATAATTTAAATCGTGAACAAGAACGTTTCATTAAGGCAGAGAAAGTAGACCCTACTCTTAAGGTTTCTTTTGCTGATTTGCTGAAAAAAAGCTTGACAAAGTAAAATTTATAATTATTATTTCTATACAAGAAAGTTTGTAAATGAAATTACAATGGTTTGTGAATGAAAAACATTTGTTCGATTCAGAAGGTGATGTGCCATTTGTCGGACAATTAATTCATATCAATGATAACACCCAACCTAATCGCTTTCATAAAGAAAAATATAAAGTTTTGTGGGTAGAAAGATCAATTTTTGTATCAACAAAAGACATTTCTGCGGTAAAGACTAAATCAAAAGACGTAGAAGATCGATACTATGAATGTATAGATATTATTAATAAAGAAACTGAAGGTGGCGTTGTATTTCAAATTTTTTCTCATTTTATGAAATATTCCAAAGATATCGCGCAAATTAATTTAGCAAAGCTATAATATTCATGAATCATTTAAATTTTCGCCATGAAATAAGTTCTAATGGATTTCATAGGATAGTTGAAACCATTTCGAATGCAGAAGGAAGCTGGGCTAATTATACTAGCCCAGCATTTCTTAAAATTGATAATAGGATATTTGCAGTTCTTACAAAATATTACGCTTCTTATGAAGAGTCACCAAATTCATTTCCACCAGTAGAAACGGTATTTGAAATGGTAACAGTACATACTGAACATGCTGAAGTTGAAATGAATTTAAGGGCAAAATATTTAACATGACTAAAAAGAATTCTACAGAGATAAAAAAATCTACGATAATTTCACCTTCTCTTTATGAAAGAGAAAAAGATTATAAAACTAATTTAGAGACAGCTGCAAAACTGTTTCATACTGTATGGGGAGAAGCTCACGATTCTCCTGATTACAATAAACAAAATTGGATTGAATTACAAAATACATTATTTAAATTAGGTATAAAAGTATAGTTGACAATAAAATATTAATGAATATGTTGTTTGGGTAACGGTACGAAACATTATTTATAAAGGAAATAAGAATTATGATTATTATGAATACATTTAAAACTAAAATTGGTTCAAGTGGTAAAAGGAATCGAGCAGCTCGCCGTCGAATGGAACGTCGTGCGGCATTTCACAATTCAAAGAAATTTGACTTGGGTGAAGAGATCTATGCTGAATCTGGTGTAATTGAAATTGTTCCATCTACAATGGAAACTGAAGCTTTGGATCTTTCTACAATTTGGAACGAAGAGACTGCTCGAAAGGCACTAGCTATGTTCGCAAATTCTGGTAAGAGTCAGCGGGCATTTGCTGCGGAACATTCATTTCCGGAGTCTCGTCTTCGGTCTTGGAAGAAGAAGCTCGAAACCCAAGCTGCATAAGATTTCTGAATAATTATAGCAAGTTATGAGAGAAAGCGGTCGCAAACAATAAAAAGAATGCGTCCGACGAAAAGATAGTTGACAAGAGAAGAGACAGTGACTACATAATAGATACGAACGGAAGCCCAGAGCAATACCGCAGCAAGCTTCCAAAATTTATAAAAAAGAAAAACAAAAGGAAAATATTAAAATGGCTATCAAGAAGAATGAGACGAGTGATAAGAGTGAGTCGACGTTGGCGGTTTCTTTGGGAAATGAGTTCCGCGAAGTATTGAAGCAGCATGCAGCTAAGGAAGGTAAGGCTGAAGCGCATATTGCTCGATTGGCACTACAGGCTTATCTGACTAGTGCTGGCTACAAGGTTCCTGAAGTTGTAGAAGCTAAGAAGGGGCCGAAGGCTGGTGCTAATGTTAACCCGTTGGCAGCAAAGTTTGGTCTTACTAATGCTGAATTTAACCGCCGAGTTATTCATTTTCTATCGCATGGTGGTGATGCAAAGAAGGTTGCTACCCAGGATTGGTCAGCTTATCCTATGCCTGCGCCGAAGGCCCGTGCTAAGGCTGACTCAATTACTGAGCAGGCGTGAAACTAGCAATCAACAATTGGCTGGATTAAGAGTGATCGAATTGATTTTGATCACTCTTTTTCTTTTACATAAGGTTTTTATTTATGAGTGCTGATAATGGTATTTACATTGCGAAATTTCCTATTGCAAATGATTCTAGTAATGTAGAATTTCGCGTAAAAGAACTTCAGAATATTGAAGATTGCTATGCTAATGGTCATAGCTCTTTACCATTAGAGATAGCATTAGCAATGAGAGTAATTGCTTTTAGTGATTCCACAGTTTTTGAATCTAAAAAAGAAGCTGAAACTTATGCCATACAACTTTACAATGATATTATGAACGGTGAATGTCCTATTATTGAATATGGCATTTGCGATATTGAATTTGAAGAACCTTTGCCAAAAATTAGTATTAAAACTGCTAGAGATTTCATTGATGATTATTTTGGTTTAATCAGGAAATTTAATAGTTATAAATGTTTATAACTACCATTGCATGGACTATTTATCTCATAAATTAAAACCTCATATCTTCTTTGGTTACGAAGATGCTGAAGATTTTAAATGTGATATTTGCGGTGTATGTTTGGCTTACTGTAATAATAAATATTACTTAATGGATAATGATGGATTTGTGCAAGATTATTTTAATAAGTTTAAATTAACTTGTAATGAATGGATAATTAAAAGTATCCTGGAATAAAAATATGAATTTTTCACAAGCATTAGGATACATTAAAGCTGGGCATATGATTAGACATAAATATGATGTGACTTCATATTTACTTATGCGCGGCAAAAAAGAAATAATGCAAGTGAAAAGTGATGGTAAAGGCAATATTACATCTACTATTTATATAGCTTATTCTGATGATTTAATGGCTGAAGATTATGAAGTAATTACATAGGTGTTGCAAATGGATAAAATTTTTAATGTTTTAGATAAAATTCAAACACCTAAAGGACCAGGAGTGATTAAATCTCTTAAAAAAAGTACGTATAGCAATAGAATTTTATTCTATATTGTAGAGTTAGATTCTGGAGAACAGTATATTTGTCCAACTGTATCGGCTAAACAATTAAAGTAATTTTGTTATTATGGATTTTTTATGAAAAATAAAATTAAAAATGTAATAATTTATATGTTTATTTCAATAGTATTATTATTGATAATTGGATATTGCATAGCCGCGTACACGGATCCAATCGTAAGTGTGTAAATGCAATTGATATTTAATTTAATAATGTTTATTTATGGATTATATATTAATTTAGTAGATACAATTGTAGATTACATTAGAAAATAATTATTGTAAAATTAAAAATATTAAGAATATAAAATGAAAATTGAACGTGGTAATTTTGTATATTATGGTTCTGATCCTGAATCTCCTGCGGCAAAATCAGATTTGCGCATTGGTGATTTGATTCTATCGATTAATGGTATTACGTTAGAAACAAATGATGATTTGAATAAAGCTTTGGCAAATTGTGTTGGATTTTTTACATTCGTAGAAGTTTTACGTGGAGATAAGATTCTATCAATTAAAATTGATATTCCAATTTCTGAATCTAATTCACGGTCATTAAATTAATGAAGGAATAAAGCAATGCAAGAATTTTGGATTAGTAAAACTTTTGTTCCAAAAGAACATCATTCGAATGATTCACATGCATGTATGAAAGTTTTCATACCAAATGAATGCGTACATTGTAATCATAAATTAATCATTACATATGGCAATCATAATGATGCATCTCATTTTGCAGATGCGTGTTATCATTTTTTTACTTATACCAATGTTTGGGAAAATAGAATTAAAATTTCTATTAAACTGGACCCTAAAGATGATGGGGTTAAATGTAAAAAATGTGGAAATTTTGCGCACATGGCGATATCTAATCAAAATGACGGATCTTTTATTTGTTATAGTTGTAGGCAAATTCCTTGGTAAGCTATTGACTCTATTAAATATTGTGATTATAATATAAATATATAAATAATTTTAAAATACGAACTAGCAATTGTCGAGCGGTGAAAACCTTATCTGTTAAAAACAATTCCTCCACCAACCTAAGGGAGAAATTGTGTCTAAAACTTATAATAAAAAATCAACATACAAACCTTATGTCGCTCCAGTAATTGAAAGAAAACCTAGATTCATTCCGCCTAATGGTTGGTTATCTGAATTTCAAAATTTATTTGATTTTGCAGTAATTAGTTCTGAACATGGATCAATTAATGCTGTAGCTGGTAGCGGTAAAACAACAGCTATTGTAGAATTAGCTTATAAATATTTAGAAGCATTTCCTTATCATAAAGTTCTGGCCGTTGCTTTTAATACTTCTATTAGGAAAGAATTACAAGCTAGAATGCCTGAAGGCGTTAATGTTCAAACTTGCCACAGTTTTGGTTATAAATCTGTAATTAAAAATTGGGGCAAAGGAAGAGCTAACTTTGATCTCCAGGGCCCTAAAGGTTTTATTGTACAAAATCTTGCAGAGAACGAAATTGGTTATGAAAAAGAAAAAGCAGATGACAGAGATTCACTTTGCCATGCTGTAAGTCTTTGTAAAACGCGATTAGCTTCTAATATTGATGAAGTTATTGAAGTTATAGCTGCATGGAATATTGATAGTAGTTATCCTAAAGAAATATTTGCTCAATATGTTTTAAACATTATGAACCATATGAAGAATCAACCAAGTTTGAGTGTTGATAAGCGTATGGCCATTACTTTCGATGATCAGGTATGGTTGCCAATTGTAAATGATTGGGCTGCTCCAGAACAATATGATTTAGTTTTAGTTGATGAAGCTCAAGATTTATCACCAGCTAGAAAAGAAATAATTAGACGCTCTCTCAAAAAAGGTGGGAGAATGATTATTGTGGGTGATAAGTATCAGTGTGTTTCCGTTGAATCTATGATTGATACTCCAAATGGTAAAAAATTAGTTACCGATCTTAAAGTTGGAGATGAAGTTTTATCATATAGAAACGGATATATTGTACCACAAATTATTAAACGTAAAGAATTATCTTATTGGGATCATGGAATTAAAGTTATAACTGAATCTAGTAAATCTATGACTATGAGTCCAAATCATAAATTGTGGATTGAAGATTTCAGTGACAATTTTGTTGACAATAATTCTAATATTAATATATATGCTCATAGTAAAAATAATAATACTGTAGTTGATTATAATTTAAATTATTATGTAGCTATAACAAAATCTTTTAATAATTATCGTGATGCATTAAAATTTGCGCAAGAAATGCAAATTAAATTAAAAACAGAAATAATTCATAAATTAGTTATATCTGATAATAAATATGGTACAATGATAAAAGCTAGTGAACTTCATGTTGGTATGAAAGTTCCTGTTATGATTAATAATACATTGAAACTTGAATCAATAACTTCTATTGATCGAGTGAATGGACAGTTTATTGATTTAGATGTTGATGATGCTTCAAATTTTTTCAGCGATGGTATTTTAACACATAATTCCATTTATGCATTTGCTGGAGCTGATATTCATGCTTTACAAGATATCACCAAAGAGTTAAATGCAGTTGAATTACCACTTACTTGTTCTTTTAGATGTGCTAAAAATATTGTAAAAGAAGCTCAACAATATAACCCGGCTATACAGCATAGAGTTGATGCTCCTGATGGAATTGTAGATATTGTAACTCCTGCTGAAATGATTAAAAAAGTTAAAGCTGGAGATGCTGTTGTAAGTAGAACTAATGCTGTTTTAGTTAAAGTATTTTTTCATCTTGCTAAAAATGGAACTAAGGTTAGATTGTTGGGGAAAGATTTTGCCGCTTCAATTGGACAAAGAGTTTTATCATGGCAGAAAAAAGCCAAAAAAGCAAAGCGGAAATTTACGGCCGAAGATTTAATTGAAAAAAATGCCGAATGGTTAGATGAGCAAATTAAATTCCTTAAAAAGAAAAAGATGTCTACTGATCGTGCTGAAGATGAGCATGATACAATAAATTCTTTATGTGAAGACCTTTCGGTTAAATTAAACACTGAAGAGGCTATTAAAGAAGTGTTAACTAGAATTAATACTATTTTTTCTGCTGATGAGGAGCCTGGTGGTCATGACGGTAAATCTTGTGTTACTTTAAGTAGTACTCATAAATTTAAAGGGCTTGAAAGAGATCATATATATTTAATGTGGGATACGTTTAGACCTTTTTCATCTGAAGAAGAAACAAATATAGCTTACGTAGGAGTTACTAGAGCTAAAAATCATTTATCTTATGTTAAGGGAAAGCTTTTAAATTTATGACAAGTAAATATAAAAAACTAATTTGGATAGTAAATGAATGTCCTAATTGCGGAATAAAAAGTGAATCAAAACCCGCTAAATGGAATTATGATAAAGATGAATTAAAAAACACGAAAGAAGTTTGTACTTCATTGGAAATATGTATTCACAATTTAAAACTCAACTATGATTATTTAAAATCAGATATTGATAAGATATTATATCATTTAAATATGGATGATGATAATAATTAATTAATAAAATAGACATTGACATTTTAAATTAAAAGTATTATCTAATAAAGAATGAAAGCTGAAAATTTATTACCTGATATTATTTGTAATGGTAATGCTGTATGGATTAAATCTGGAGATATTTGTTTAGCTAGATTTAATCAGCAAAGTAGAGAATATAAAAATCCTAAACCTTGCATTGATGAATATACTATTTATTCCAATGAAGACACAGATCTATATTCTGCTTGGACAATATTTGTTAGTCAAGTAAATAAGAGATTTGGAGTTACAGTTTTAAACGAACATAAACCAAGTTTTGTTCCTAGCTTTCGTACATTGCGATACAGTAAGTATTTGTCTATTATTGACATATAGAGAATAGAGAATTATCATGGGATTATCAGAAAGTGAACGTTACAGTAATATTGTAGAAATTGTTAATCAATTATATTCTTTAAATGAATTTAAAGATTATAGATATTTAGTTTTTAATAAGATCATTAAAGATCTTTGGTATTGTTTACTGGCTGATAGTGCTAACAACTCTTATTGGTTATGTGGAGGAACATATAATGAAAACTCTATTTCTTCCACGAATATCTTTGGTTGCGCAATGATTAAAGCTAAAGATGGTGAAGAATTAGGTAATAAACCATCTATAAATGAATATAATCAATATGATTTAAAGTTACCAACTGCAATAAGTGTTTTAAAATGGAATGGGTATTCAGAAGATGCAAATGTATTAAAAATATTTACATTGACTGAAAAATATTTTTATTATATAAATAGATATCAAGATGGCTTTTCAAAATCATTTATTCAACTTACAAAAAACATATGTGAATTACAAGGATTGTGTTATAAAATAATATCTAATGATGCTACTTTTTTAAAGTGTTGGTTAATTGAAAAAATATATGAAAAACTTATAGTATATAATATTAATGATGCTGTAGATAATTGTTTTCTTAATGTAATTATAACTCCAGTTAGGTTAAATAACATTTCTTTTAAATGGATTTATAATTTGTATAAAGAATTGCAAATGAAAAAGATGTCAACTGAAAAGCGATTAGTAATTTCTTTAGTTTTATCTGGAGATAGTTTTCATTCATTTCAACTTTCAAAATTATTTAGTATTATTGAAAATTATAATAAATTAAATAAAAATGATAAAATTAATCCAGAACTAATAGAAAAGATTTGTATAGGTAATTCTAAGATAAAAGAAAAGTTTGACAAGGAATCAAAAGAAGTATACTCTGGTTACTGTGACCTAACGTGCCAAAGGACCGGGTTAAATGACTAACTCAATGTTTCCTAAAAGTGTCAGTTCTGATGCAGAAAAAGCACGTAAAAGTTTCGAATTAACACGTGATTTATTAAAAGAGGCGGCTGAAAGATTACGGCCGCCAGCTCCATCTAAAGAAGCATTGGATGAGGTTGAGAAGATTAAAAATGAAAGTAATAAATTAATAGAAGTATTATCTACAGGTTTTAATCAACAAAATTTGAATAAAATTGATGAATATTCTAGAAATCTTGCCCGTATTTGCCTTAATATTCAGCAATTAACTCTTCATCATAGAGTTAAAAAATGAAATATTGTAAATTATATTTAATTACAAAACTTATTGATGTATTTCTTTTCCCAATAGAATTATTTTATTCTGATAAAAGAATGGTGAAGTTAATTCAACAAAGGCAAAAAGAATGGGAAAATTATAAGGTTAGATTGAGAAAATGAAAATTTTAATTGTAGATGATGAAAATCAACGCCATTTTGGGTTTAAAGAAAAATATTTACCTGAAAATGAAGTGATTAATGCTTTTACGGTCAAGGAGGCAATAGCATTTATTCAAAATACTAAATTTGATTTAATTCATTTGGATCATGACCTTCAGGATTTTGAACATTTTGATAATGGAAGAAAACCTATTGAGCGTACCGGAATGGATATTTGCCGATATTTAATTAACAATAATTATATGGGTAGAATAATTATTCATTCATGGAATACGCCGGCTTCAATTAAAATGAAAAAAATGTTTGAAGAAGTTGGTATTCCTGTAGTTTATGAACCTTATTCTTCTTCTACTACACTGAATAATAGTTGACACTGAATTATTTCGCCTTATCATATAGTGATGGCGAAATGTATTAAATATTTATTTATATTAATTTTAATTACAGGATGTAATCCTTCTGTAAATTTACATTCTAACTTTGTTGTTGATTCATCATTTACTGCTGAACAACAAAATGAAATTGTAGAATCTGTTTCTGAATGGGAATCAGTTACTGATGGAATGATTAAACTGAATTTAGTTTTTTCCAATCAGCCTGAAATGTATGGAAACGATTATAATAAAATTTTAAATATTATTGATGAATCAAATTATCTTAATACTGATGCCCTTGGCAAAACAAATGTAGTGGCAAGTGTTATTAGGATATTAATTCTATCTAATAGAATTGAACGAAGTCAGTTTTTATTTAAAGAAGTTGTTTTACATGAATTGGGACATTCTTTTGGCTTACCACATCAAAAAAGTGGGTTAATGAATCCTTCAGTTCATGGTCAAACTTGCATTGATAATTCTACACTAGATGAATTTTGTAATTTACACAATTGTAATGATTATGAAATAAAGTCTAGTTGCATTAATTATTAGTTATTTTAAATGAAAACATGGGTGAAAAATGGATTATAAAATTATTAATGATATTTTAAATATAGTATTATTGGATCGGCCGAGAATTATTATGGCGGATTTATATGAAATTTGTAAATCTAAAATTGAAAATGTATCTTTGCCTCAATTTAGAGTTGAGGTATCTTCATGGATCAATGATAATACAATTCCTGGTTTTGAAATTAGAAAAGGACCCGCTGGTGGTATTTATAAGATAGGTGCAACTAATGAATTTAAAGTAAAGCAAAATGACTCTTTATTAGATCCTATTATAGTTTTAAATTCATTAAAATTATGTTTACGTGGTCAAACTCATATTACATGTAGTAATTTATATTTAACTGTTGATACATTAATTAGTGAAGGACAATTCCGATCATTAATTACACAATGGATAGATAATGGAACATTGCCAGGATATGAATTTCGAAAAGGACCAACGGGAGGAATTTATCCTGTAGAAAGAGAAACTGATAAAGTTTCTGAATCCGAATCAAATTTTATTTTACAGATTACACCGGCTTTAAGAATAATTCAATCAGACGATAGAAATTGGGCTATTCAAAAGAAAAATGCCGAATTGTGGATTAACTTATATTATCATCCAACTATTTATGGTTGTATTAATTCTATAATAAAACATATAAAGTCTGGAGATTTCAAATTATCAGATTCAGTAATTAATCAATTAAAAGCCAGTTTAAATTATATTAAAGAAATAGAAAAACGTTTAGAAATTAAATACGAAAATATTATTAAAAATAAGTTTAAGGAATAAATTATGGACATTAAAGCTAATAGAGTTAACAGTGTTTTGGGCGAAGATAAAAATAATCATCATTCATCTTATATGATGGAAGAATATCTACTTAAAGCTTTGAAAGAAGATATTACAGATACGCAATTTATGAATGTTATTAGAATTATTCTTGGCAAAAATATTACACATACTGGCGCAGATGGGGAAAATCATTACAAGACCATTGCAAAAAAGAAGCAAATGGAAAATTTAAATAATTTGAGCGAAGAAGAAATCGAGTCAGAAATTAATGAAGACCAAGAAATTGAGGAGATTGCTGGTCTATTTAATCCAGATATTTAAAATTGATTGATAAAAATATTCAAAATACATGCACAGACGTATATACGAATGTACGTAAATGGATTGATAAAATCTATGACATAGATATAAATAATATGCAGGGAGCTTGCGCTATTGCTAGTTATACTTTATATCGTTCATTAAAAAAGAAAGGTTATTCAGCTGATTTTGTATTAGCTTGGAATGAAGACGCTTATGAAGGGCATGCTTGGATTGAAATAAATAATTATGTAATAGATTTGACATATAAACAATTTAATTATATTTTTGAAAATGATATTCTTATAATAAAAAAAGAAGAATATAGCCGAAATATTCCAACAATAAATAATTTTAATATTATATATAAAAATAGAAAAGCTATTAAAGAAGTTAAGACTTGGACGAAAAATCAAAATCCATTTAATTATTTAAGGCAAATTAATTCATATCTTAGAAAAATTAATTAATATAATGAAATTAATATTTAAATATTATTGGTCAATTTTATTTCTTGCGTTAGGTTTATTCGGTACTATATTAGGTGAACTAAGAAATGATGTTCTTGAAGGAATAGTTGGTGGATTTTTTCTAGGGTTAGCATTTTATTCTATTATTGAAATTAAAATAAACGAAAATTATTAGGAATTAAATTATATGAAATATCTTGAATTGGCTTCACGAATTGCAAAAGGCGGTTCTGAAGATAGAAACTATCTTATTGGGTGTGTTGGTGTACGGGCAGACGGAGCTATTGTTGTGGCTCCTAATAGTTGGACAAAAGAGCCAGAACCTAGGGCACATGCGGAAGCTAAGGTAATTCAAAAATCTGATCGAGGTACCGTTCTTTATGTTGCAAGAATTCATAGGGACGGTAAACTTGCTATGGCTAAACCGTGCGTTAAATGTCAGGCACTTATTAAAAATAAAAAAATAAAGCGTGTATATTATTCTATTTCAAATGAAGAGTTTGGTGTTTGGGATCCATAATTTATATGACGAAAATATTTTCTATAAAATATAAATTTGGTATTTGTTGGTATAAAAATGGCACAGATACTCTTCATAAAGAGACAGGGCCAGCTAAAATATATTCTAATGGTTCCAGATTTTGGTATAAGAACGGATTAGCACATAGAACTGATGGTCCAGCTAGAGAGTTTATTAATGGTAAAAAAGAGTATTGGTTAAATGGGATTAAATATCCATATATTAAAACTAATGAAGAATGGTTAATATTTCAAATTATAAATTGATATGACTAAAGTTTTTTATGAAATAGATGAGTATGGAACTATTCGCTGGTATAAAAAAAATACAGATATTCTTCATAGAGAAGAAGGACCTGCTGTAGAATGGAATGATGGAACTAAATGTTGGTACCAAAATGGTGAACTTCACAGAAAAGACGGTCCTGCAATAGAATGTATAGATGGATATAAAGAATATTATTTAAATGATATTTTTTATCTAGATATTAAAACTGATGAAGAATGGGTTATATTTCAAATTATAAATTAATATGACTAAAGTGTCTTCTGAAAAAGATGTATTTGGAAATATTCGTTGGTATAAAGAGGGTACGGATATTCTTCATAGAGAAAATGGTCCAGCTGTAGAATTTGCCAATGGAACTAAAGCTTGGTATCAAAATGGAAAATATCATAGAACTGATGGACCCGCTATAGAATATGTTGATGGAAATAAATATTATTATTTAAATAATAAATATTGCCCAGATATTAAAACTGATGAAGATTGGTTAATATTTCAAATTATAAATTGATATGATTAAAGTGTTTTTTGAAACAGATGAACGGGGTACTGTTTATTGGTTTATCGAAGGTACTAGATATCTTCATAGAGAAAATGGTCCAGCTATAGAATATGCTGATGGACATAAAGAGTGGTATCAAAATGGAAAACTTCATAGAGAAGATGGTCCTGCTGTAGAATGGATAGATGGATATAAAGAATATTGGTTAAATAATGAATATTATCCATATATTAAAACTGACGAAGAGTGGATTATATTTCAAATTATAAATTAATATGACTAAAGTATATTCTAAAATAGATGCATATGGAACTATTTTTTGGTATAAAGAAGGAACAAATATTCGTCACAGAGAAGATGGTCCAGCTGTAGAATATGCTGATGGGTCTAATTTTTGGTATCAAAATGGAAAATATCATAGATTAAATGGACCTGCTAAAGTTTATTATAATGGATATAAAGAATATTATTTAAATGGAAAACATTATCCGGATATTAAAACTGATAAAGAATGGTTAATATTTTTAATTATAAATTAAAATGACTGCAGTATATTCTGAAATAGATGAATATGGAACTATTCGTTGGTGTAAAAAAGGTACATATCTTCTTCACAGAGAAGATGGACCAGCTAAAGAATATGTTAATGGAACTGAATATTGGTATCAATACGGAAAACTTCACAGAGAAGATGGTCCTGCTATAGTATATTATAATGGATATAAAAAATATAAAGAATATTATCTAAATGATATTTATTATCCAGATATTTCTTCTGATGAGGAGTGGATAATATTTCAAATATTAAATTAATATGACAAAAGTATATTCTAAAATAGATGCATATGGAAATATTTTTTGGTATAAAGAAGGAACAAATATTCTTCATAGAGAAGATGGTCCAGCTGTAGAGTTGTATTATGGCGGTAAAATGTGGTACCAAAATGGAAAACGTCATAGAGAAGATGGTCCGGCAAAAGAATGGAATAATGGAGATAAAGAATATTGGTTAAATGGAAGATTTTATCCAGATATTAAAACTGATAAAGAATGGCTTATTTATTTAATTATTAATTAAAAATGAAAAAACAAGAATGGAAAGATCCTTCAGGTCTTTTACATAGAAAAAATGGTCCAGCTGTAATTAATGGAAATGGCGATAAATTTTATTATGAGCATGGATTACTTCATAGATTAAATGGGCCAGCTATTATGTTAGCTAACGGTACTAAAATTTATATGCGAAGACATTTAATTCATAGAGATAATGGTCCAGCAGTAATCAAACCAAATGGCAAAAAGGAATTTTGGATTAATAATTTTCAACTTAAAAATATTAAATCTACCGCAGAATTAATTATTTATCTTTTAAATAAATATTAAGATAATAATTTGTTATATGTTTATATAGATTTACAATAAAAGGATTTAATGCCAGGAATTAAATGTCCAGTATGTCACTTTATTTTTAAGGATAGAGAGCGATTTGAAGAATCATGGGAAGATAAGCCTCACGAAAATTTAAAAGATTGTGTTATTTATTTGGGTAAAGTTAATCAAGAATTAATAGAATGTATCAATGAAATTGAAAATAGATTTCATTACGAAAAAGTTATGAGAAGAAAAATTTTAGATTGACAATTCATTAATTAATACTTATAATATATGAATGTTTTTAACAATTAAAGTATATTTACTTCCAATTATAATTATAAGTCAATTTATAATTAAAATTGCAATAGTATTTTCACTATGGATTTTAATGATATGCTTAATATCATTTATGTATTTTTCTATTGAAGATTTTGTAAGAAAATATTTGAAGAGTGAATTATGAATAAACAAGAATTTGAAATACTAAAGTCGATTTTTCCCAAATCAAACATTAACAATATCGAAGATCTTTTAAATCATTCTAAAGATCCTTATGAATATAATTTTGTTTCAAATTGGGTTAATAATTGTAAAGAAATAGATATTGAAATAGAAATTCCTAAAAATGATTTAATTCTTGCTGCAATAAATGAAGAGTTAAATACTGAGGGAATCCAATCTATTTTTGATGATGAGGGTAAGAAATTATTTTCATATTGTAATACGGGTGATGAATTTGGTATTACAGTAATGTATCATCATATTTCAGAAAAATTCATTTTAAGTTCTTTTATTAATATAATTGAAGCAATTGAAGAAGATATGTTAGAAATGTTTTTGTCTGATTAAATGGAAAATATAGATTTAAATTATTTAGATCATAATTTTATTGTTATTCCGGATGATAATAACTTTATGATTGATGCATTTATATGTAGTAAATGTAATATAATTTGTTTTTTAAGTAAAACATTTAATATTTTTTATATATGTCAATATGATGGATATTTATCAGAGTTAAAATTAACTTGCAATGAAATAATAATTGAATCTATAATTGATTAGGAATATAAAAATGAAATTATCACACAAAGAAAAATTAGAAAAAAATAGATGATTTAATATCTAAACATGGTTGTTGTGATGAATCAGAAGTTCAGCATCAGATTGAATATCATAAAGATAATTTAATTGATAATTATAAAACAGTAATGAAAACATTAGATGAAATTGGTAAACTTCTTTGCTTGTCAGATGAAGAGATGGAAGAAATGTTTCCTTTTTTAAAAGAAGGTGAATAAATTAAATGTATATTTTAATAATTTTATTACTATTAGGTTTTTCTATACCTGTAGCATACTTTTTAATTTCTTATTTATATAATTATGATAAATTAGAAAAGAAACCTAAGAAATTAGAATGGGTAACTGAAGAATTTGATGTAGGCAAGGTTGAAGTTACTATAATTGATATAAATAATAATTCATTCAATAAAGTAATTATTGGAATTGTAGTTTATAAAAATGAACAAAATAAAACTCGCCCAATAATTATTGATGCAATAGATCTATTTGAAAATACGATTTATGATTTCTATGCAAAAACTAGACTATTTCCTATAGATGAAGGTAGCTATATTCCTGAACATAGGATTAAACATATTAAATCTTTCTATGAAGAATATTTTATAGAATTTTCTTATAATAAATGAAATCTAAAATTCATATGCAACTTGATGAAATGGAAAAATTAATAAATTTATGTTCTGCTTATTTATTAATAATGGAAATAAATAAATTGAGAAAAGAATTTCCACCTAAAATAGTTAAATAACAACAAATTAATATGTCTGATAGAAATGGATTAGTTATAGTATGTGGAAATAAATATTGGTATAAAGATAATGAATTTCATAGATTAGACGGGCCTGCTATAGAATATATAGATGGAACTACAATTTGGTATCAAAATGGAATTGTTCATAGGAAAGATGGGCCAGCAGTAATATATGATAATGGTAAAAAGGAATATTGGTTAGATAATATTTATTATCCAGATGTTAATTCTGATGAAGAATGGTTAATATTTCAAATTATAAATTAATATGACTAAAGTCTATTCTAGTATAGATAAATATAATAACATTCATTGGTATAAAGAAGGTACAAATATTCGTCATAGGGATGACGGTCCAGCTATAGAATGTACCAATGGAACCAAATATTGGTATCAAAATGGTATCTTTCATAGAGAAAGTGGGCCCGCATTAGAATTTTATGATGGAGAAAAGTGGTGGTGCTATGATGGAAAGCGTCATAGAATTGATGGCCCTGCTGTAGAATATGAAAATGGAGGAAAAGAATATTGGTTAAATGGTAAATGGTATATAGATATTAACACTGATGAAGAGTGGTTAATATTTCAAATTATAAATTAATATGACTAAAGTAGTTTGTAAAACAAATGAACTTAGTAATCTTTATTGGTATAAAGAAGGTACTAATATTCTTCATAGGGAAGACGGACCAGCTGTAGAGTGTTCTAATGGAGGTAAGTTTTGGTATCAAAATGATCTATACCATAGAATAGATGGCCCAGCATTAGAGTGGAATGATGGAGAAAAACAATGGTTCAAAAATGGATTATGTCATAGAGAGAATGGCCCAGCAATAGAATGGATTAATGGTGATAAACATTGGTGTATTAATGGAGAAATTCATAGAATAGATGGTCCCGCTGTAGAATACATAAATGGAGATAAACAATATTGGTTGAATAATAAATATTATCCAGATATTAAAACTGATGAAGAGTGGATTATATTTCAGATAATTAATTAAAAATGACTAAAGTATATTCAAAAAAAGATAAATATGGAAATATTTATTGGTGTAAAGAAGGTACAAATATTCTTCATAGAGAAGATGGTCCAGCTATAGAATTTGTTGATGGAACTAAGCATTGGTATCAAAATGATATGTGGCATAGAGCTGATGGACCAGCTATAGAAAATAACTCTGGACATAAAGAATGGTACCAGAGTGAAAAATGTCATAGAACGGATGGTCCTGCTGTAATATGGCCTAATGGTGATAAAGAATATTGGTTAAATGATAAACCATACCCAAATATTAAAACTGATGAAGAATGGATTATATTTCAAATTATAAATTAAGCCTTGACAAATTGATACGTAAGATCTATTATATAGATAATAAACATTCCAGCTTAGCTCAGTTGGTAGAGCAGGCGGCTGTTAACCGCCGGGTCCAAGGTTCGAGTCCTTGAGCTGGAGCTACTTTTTTAAATAGAAATAAAAAATGGATAATAAAACAACATTAGATTTAGTTGATAATGTAATAAACAAAATTAGCAATGGAGTAGAACATATAGCCAATTCCGTTGCTAAAGTTACTCCGGATGCTTGGAAAATTTTGGTCCATTATCAGCGGATGTTAGCAATACAAGAAATCATTAAAGGCATTGGATATAGTGTAATTATTATGCTAATATTACTTGTTTATAAAAAATTAGTTTATAATATGTTTCTTAAACTTATTAAAACTGATTCTTATTTTGTTTTTTCGCAAGCCATTTGCGGTGCAATTGTTTTAATTTTTTCTATGCTTCTTTTAAATGATAGTATAGATTTAATCTCTAATGGTATTATAAGATATAATTCTCCAGATTATTTTGCTGTAAAAGAATTGATTACAACAATTACGAAATAATTATGATTGATAAATTAAATGTAATTAAATATATTGAAAATAGATTGAAATTAATTCAACGAAAACATAATTTTAATCCTAATTCTGGTAAAAAACAAATAAAGAATCTACCAGAATTAGAAGATGATTTTCTTATATTTCAAGAATATATTAAATTAATTAAAAAATGTAAATTGAATATTCATATTAAATATGATCCATTAGGTTTGGATAAAAAATCTATTAGTAAAATTAAAAATAGAAAAACTCAAGTTTATTTTGCTAGACATTCGAATGATCCAACTATATGGAAAATTGGATTATCTATTGCTCCAAATAAACGAGTAAAAAATATTCAAGTTGGTAATCCTGAGCATTTCCAAACAATTTACACAATAGATGGAAATCTAAAATTAAAAAATGCTATTAAATACTATACATCTAAATATCACTTAGATGGCGGAACTGAATGGCGCAGATTAGATGAAAACGTTATAAAAACTATAATTCAAAAAATTAAAGAATCAGGGACGAATTTTTTATATAAGTCTAAATTAGATTTAAATATTAATTCTTGACATATACCCATTTACGATTTACATATAATACATAACCAATAAATAATATTATGGAACCAGTTAAAAAATCCAACGCTCGTAAAACTTCAACCTCTGAAACGAAAGTGTATTCTTATGGAGCTTTTCTTCCTAAAGAATCAGAGCAAATTAAATTAATTAATGATCAATTATATTTTGCGCATAAATACCGAAACAAACTTGTAGAAATTGAACGAAAGCGTCGAAATCGCTTCCGTAACCTTCGTAAATTAATGTCACCAGAATTACGTCAGCTGGAAAACGATCTACTTCTCACTGAAGAGAAAATTATTGAATTACGTAAAAGTTTTGGCGGCCGTGCGGAAAATAGTTTAGATCCTAAATTTCCTAAAAAAAATCGTCAGTTAACTCCGCAAGCTGTAGAAATTAAGGATTTAAAATTAAAGAAAAAAGATTTAAGTGCTAAGATTAAATCTATTCATACTCAATTAAATTTAGATTATTTCAAAGAAGCTGATAGTAAATTTTCTCTTCTAAAGAAAGAACGCTTAGAACAAAAAGCTAAAGAATTAAATAAGGATTCTCTTGGTCCAAATGATGTTAATCGTCACAATGTAGTGAATAATCTCTACAAAGAAATGATTGATGGTGGAAATAGGTTTTGGGCTATCAAAGCGAAAATTTCTAAATCAGCTGAAGCATCAAATAAACGAGCAAGAAGTAATTGCAAATGCTCAAGTGGAACTTATGTTAGTATTGAAGAGGCTGCAAAACAATCCTTTTCAAATTCTAAATTTGAGCCAAAATTTAAATCATTTGATGGTTCAGGAAAAATTGGCATGCAGCTTACTCAAAATAAAGGTCTGTCAATTAAAGATGCCCTAAGTGGGTCAAGTCCTGTTCTTAAGATTGATTTACATCCAGAAGTTTATTTACGGCAAAATAAAAAGAAAAATAAAGTTTTAGCTACAGCGCGCATTAAACTTTTTGGCACTGAAAAAACTGGAAAGTTTGTAGATATTCCTTTTATTATGCATCGCCAAATGCCAGAAGATGCTACAATTAAATGGGTATTTTTAGTTGTATCTAAAATTGGATATCGTAGTATTTATAATATTCAATTTACGATTGAGTCTAATTCATTTACTCAGCCTTCAGCTATTCGTCCAGATGATGTTGCTATTAATTTAGGATGGAAAGTAAATGATCAAACAGATGATATTACCGTTGCTACTAGCTTTGATGGTAAAAATTATAATGAATTAATTTTGCCTTCTAAGATGCGTGCAAATATAGTTTATAAAGAAACATTGATTAGTCATGCTGATAAACATTTTGATTCTGTTAAGAAAGATGTATCAAAATGGTTAAAGAATTCAAATTTAGATGAATGTATTACGAAATATTTCACAAATTTGCCACAGTGGAGATCGCATAAAAAACTTCTATTCGTCTCTAAAGAATTAGCTAAAGTATTTTTACCAGATAATACTTGGTATGATCTTTGGAAAAAATGGAAAACTCATTGTAAAGAAAATAAACCTTGGAAAAATTGTAGTGATAAAGATGATTTATTTACAACATTAGATAATACTATTCAGTGGTGTAAAGATAATTCGATTGATGATCCCAATGTTCAGATGGCTTTTTATTTAAAGACTTGGGCAGAAAAAGAAATTCATTTAATTAATTGGGCCCGTGGTATTGAATCAAAACTTCGAAAACATCGAAAAGAAATTTACCGTTGTTTTGCAAAGAAGTTATCTAGCACCTATGGAAAGGTTATCGTTGAAAACTGGGATAAATCTAAAACTGCCGAAACTCCTGATGTTGAAAATGATAATCGTACAAAGCAAGAAGAAAATGCTAATGCGGTGCGTCAATTTGTTGGAGTAAGTGTTTTAACTGACGCACTAAAGCAGAAATTTGGAAAAGATTTTTGTGAAGAAAACGCAAAAAATATTTCTAAAGAACATTTTAAATGTGGCGGAGAATTAATTAATCAAAAAGAATTATCAGACGTACATTGTAAAAAATGTAATAAATCTGTAAACGTTAATTACAATGCGGCAGCTCACTTGTTTGATCGACATGGCGAGCGGTCTGGTGCTGTGAAATTACCCGGAACCGCTCGCAAAACACGTAAGTCACCAGAATTATTAGCTTAAATTTGGTTGACGTTTGCCTGAATCGTGACTATAATCATTGCGTGATGGGGTGTAAACGTAACCTCTCGCAATGTGCTTCGTAGATCTTTGAAAATATAAGTAATTTTGATCGCCCGTTGGCAATAGAAGCTAACCTCTATAAGCGTTAGACCTGTAATAGATGTTGGCAGCCATTTTTGCACCCACTGTTGGCAATAGAAGCTAACCTCTATAAGCGTTAGACCGATTCTGCCATTACTTTCCAGCGGGATCTAAGTCGGTTGGCAATAGAAGCTAACCTCTATAAGCGTTAGACCGCATCCAAGTAGGCGCCAAGTTTATCCCCCTTGGTGTTGGCAATAGAAGCTAACCTCTATAAGAGTTAGACGACACTTTGAATCGAAATGCTCACGTTAGGTATGACTGCGTCAATAGAAGCTAACTTCTATAAAAGTTAGACTATGACGAACAGTGCAAAGGCGAAAACACACTAGGCAGTAATTTAATTACATCATCAATAGTAGCTAATCTCTATAAGAATTAGACAGATTGTGACAGAAATTTTAACAAAATAACAAACGTCAGCAATAGAAGCTAACCTTTATAAGAGTTAGGCTTGCGGCCAGTCACCAACGCAGTCTCCGGTTCTTACGTTATCAACAATAGAAACTAACCTCTATAAGAGTTAGGCGGGCCTGGCGTCACTGAGGGCGGTCAGTAATAGAAACTAACCTCTATAAGAGTTTAGACGTGAGGATTAAATGATGGTGTCGAGTGCCACTCTCGACTGGCATCAATAGAAACTAACATCTATAAGAGTTAAATGCGTAAAGCTGCTGACCGATCAAAAAAATAGTGCGAAGTCAGCAATAGAAGCTAACCTCTCTAAGAGTTAGACGAAATGGTGATGGCAGACATCCTCCACCACATAGCGGCATCAATAGAAACTAACCTCTATAAGAGTTAGACGGCCCTCCAACCGCAAATCGCGCGAAGCGGTCGATGTCAATAATAGAAGCTAACCTCTATGAGAGTTAGATTAGTCGTCCGAATATCTTATTCTTTCTCACCGGCCCGTCAGTAATAGAAGCTAACCTCTATGAGAGTTAGGCAAATAATAGTCCACGTACTAGACATCATCGTCACCATATTAGCAATAGAAACTAACCTCTATAAGAGTTAGGCCCGAGACTAAATGGTGGGATCGAGTGCCACTTTCAACAGCATCAATAGAAGCTAACCTCTATAAGAGTTAGACACGTTTCTCGTCGACATGATTAAATTTGGCTTCAACAAACAATATCAGCTAACTAATATAAGAATTAACGACAGTAAGAAGTTCAATCGCACTGAAACAAGATATTAAGTAATAGTTGCTAACTACTATAAATGTTAGACTACAACGGCGGTATCATGATGATATTTGAAAGATCAAGCAAATAATAGCAGCTAATCGCTAAAAAGAATTAGACCAGTTTCTGCACTATGCTGTTTATTAAATAATAAGCCGCTTGACAATGTAATTAAATACAGTACGAAGATTACGGATTGTAAATATCAGGTAACCGTAATAATATTTAAAGCAGATATTGTAATAATAACTTAATTATACCTTAAAATTAAAGTTTACTTGGATTTTAAATGTTTGCGAATAGCATTATCACTTACACCTAATTTTCGTCCAACTGCTGAGTAATTAGATTCTGAAAGCATTTTCAATAATTCTTCATTTGAAGGCCATTGAATTTTAGTTTGACGGAAAAATTTGATTCTATCACGTAAATTTTCTCTATCTAAAAAATTAGATAATGCAGTAGAAGATACTTCTAACCATAAAGCTGTTTTATTTAAATTAGTATTATTTATACTTTCAATAATTTTATTAATTTCTTCTTCAGTTTTATTGATTAATTCTTTACATATGTGACTTTTTAATTCAATATTAATAATATGTTCATCGAAATTACTCATGTCTAAATGTGGATTATGATGATGAGTATGACATAGATGACATAATAATTGGCATTTTTCCACCTCAAGTGTTAATTCTTTTAAAGATCTATTTCCTAGGGACCTTCCATCAACATTAAATTTTTTTTTACTAGGGTCTATATGATGAAAAACTAATCCAGCCATGTTTTGTTTATACCCGCAAATTTCACAACATCCTCCCTTTTTATTTATAAAGTATAGTTTTCTATTGATTCCGCGGTCTTTTTGTATAGAATAATTATTATTTTTTGAATTAAAATATTTTGTTTTACAAGTTTGTGAACAAAATTTTGATTGACAATTTTCAATTTCAGTATTACATATTACACATAAGTTCATACCATTCCTCTCGATGTTATGAACTTATTCAGATTTATTAATAGATTTTATAAAGAATTTTAAAAACGCTTGACAATATAAGTTAATGAACTTAGACTAAAGATAGTACAAACATTACGGGCCGTTAGCTCAATAGGTCTAGAGCAAAAAACTCATAATTTTGAGGCTGTAGGTTCAAGTCCTACACGGCCCACCATTTTTAATAAAATGAAATTGGAGCAAAATATTAATATCAGCTAACCGATATAAGAGTTAGATAAAAAATGAAACTCGAACGAAATATTCACAAAGCATTAACTGAATCAATTAATCGAAACTATAAAACTCCTACTAAATTTACTTTAGGAGTATCTGGTGGTTCTGATTCACAATGTTTGCTTGTATCTTTTCCTCGAGTAGCAAGAGAATTGGGTCATGATTGTATTGCAGTAGGAATCAATCATGGTCTAAGAAATGAAGCTAATTCAGAACTTGATTTAGCAGAAAATCTTGCTTTAAAAATCAATGTTCCTTTTTATCGCAAGGTGGTAAAAGTGATTGATGGTCCGGAAGGAATACAATCACATGCAAGGAAAGCAAGATATGATGCATTGTTTGAATATGGCAATGTAATAGTAACTGCACATCATTTTGACGATTATGCAGAGACTGTTATGATCAGACTTTTGCGTGGTAAAAATATTGGCTCATTAAATGTTTTGCCAGAAGTGTCTAATAATGGTATTGGAATTTTCAGGCCATTACTCTCTGTACCTAAAAACAGAATTTTAGCACATTTAAAGCGGTGGAATATTTTATATGCAAATGATCCGTCAAATGAGAATATGGATTATTTAAGAGTTAAAGTTAGAAAAGAAATTCTACCTTTATTAGAAAGTATTAATCCTCAAATTAAAAATAGACTGGTAGAAATTTCACAAGAATTACAAATTGGAAATCAATTAAATAATTTATAATGGAAAAATTTATTGTTATACTTATAGTTTTAATATTACTTATTTTTATATATTTAAATATACGAACTAAGCTACGTGGAAGATGTAAAAATTGTGGATGTAAAACTACTCGAGCTTATTGTTGGTATTGTGAAATAGGTATAAATAAATGAAAAACGAAGATTATATAACAAAAGAAGAATTATTATCTATTCTTAATAAAATAGAAGATAGGGCTAGATTATATAATAATTTAGAAACAAAATATAATCCTGTTTTGGAAGCTAAAATTTCTATTTGTTCAGAATTAATACAATTGTTAACATTCAATAAAATATTATATTAAATATAATTAATCTTTAGATTTAATTATAAAAAACTTTGAGAATATATTTATTAGATGAAATATAAAATCAAAATGAAACCGAATAATTATAATAGAAATTATTATACAAGTGATTGTGGTATTTTTACTGCTTATTATTCTACATATTGTGGTTTACATAATGTAAGTGGCCCGGCGATAAAATATCATGATGAAAGATTTTTTTATAAAAACGAATATTGGTTAAACAATATTCATTATTCAGATATAAAAAATGATGAAGAGTGGTTAATATTTCAAATAATTAATTGAAAAATGATTAAAATATACAGCAAAGAATTTGAAAATCGCATTGAATGGTATAAAGAAAATGATAATGAAGGATATTTGATCTACCATAGAGAAGATGGTCCGGCAATAGAATGGTATGATGGAACAAAATGGTGGTATCAAAATGGAAGACGCCACAGAACAGATGGTCCTGCTATAGAATGCATTGATGGTCGTAAAGCATATTATTTATATGGGAAACATTATCCAGATATTAAAACTGATGAAGAATGGGTTATATTCCAAATATTAAATTAATGACAAAAATATATTCAAAAATAGAGTATTGTAATATTTATTGGTATAAAGAAGGTACAGATATTTTACATAGAGAAGATGGTCCGGCTGTAGAATATGCTGATGGAGAAAAGCGATGGTACCAAAATGGGAAAATTCACAGAGTAGATGGTCCAGCAATAGAATATCCTAATGGAAGTAGATGGTGGGTTATTAATGGACAGTTTCATAGGACAGATGGTCCAGCTTTAGAAATGAAGAATAGTTATAAGCAATATTGGTTGTATGGAAATGAATATTCAAATATTCACTCTGACGAAGAGTGGATTATATTTCAAATATTAAATTAATATGACAAAAGTTTATTCAAAAACAGATAAATACGGAAATATTTTTTGGTATAAAGAAGGTACAACTATTCTTCATAGAGAAGATGGCGCTGCTGTAGAATATTTTAATGGTAATAAATATTGGTATCAATATGGATTGCTTCATAGAAAAAATGGTCCAGCAATAGAATTTTCTAATGGTGATAAATGTTGGTATCAAAATGGATTATGCCATAGAGTTGATGGTCCAGCAATGGAATCCCCAAATGAATATAAAAGTTATTTTTTAAATGGAAAAGATTATCCAGATATTCAAACTGATGAAGAATGGTTAATATTTCAAATAGTGAATTAAAAAAATCGCTAAGAGTTGACAATTAAATATTATTAATTTATAATAAATTCATTATGAATGATAAAGAATTTTCAAGATTAGAAGCATTATTTAATTTAGCAATAAATAATTCTGATATAAATGAAGTAAGAAACGCTTCAGTTTTATTTGTAAAAATGATTAAACATCATAATTTACTTTCATCTATTAAAAATACAATTATTAATTCAAACGATTTTAAACCCAAGGAATCAAATTCAAATAATAAAAAAAATTCATCAAAAAATGTAAATGAAGAAGATTTATATAATGAAGAAGATTCATATAATGAAGAAGATTCATATAATGAAAATTATAGATATTTATCATTTAAACATATTAATTATAATTTTCTAATTTCAACTAAATGTGTAACTATAGTTGACTATATTATTAAATTTTTAAAACACAATAAACTTAATTATAATAAAAGTTATATTATAAGTGTAACACAAATTACAAATATAGCTTTAAAAGATCTAATAATTAATTATAATGAAATAAGTAAATTTACAAAATATATTAAAGTTCAATTAAATGACGCCGTGCTTCATAATGAATTGATTGGAATTCGTGGAAGAAATGGCGGATATACTCTTAAATGATAAATAAAAACAATAATATTCTTTTACGAATTGCTCAAGCTGATGCATATGCTATTTGTGTAGAATATATTGATCAATTAAAATATCAAGATTTGTTTATTGAAGCATTAAATTTTAAGTCATATTTACAACATCCTAAGTATAATAAATTACTTCCTGGTTATTATACAGATGATACTCAGCAATCTATAGCAATTTCTGAAGTTTTAATAAATAAAGGAACAAACGTTAATTCTGATGATTTTTTGTATTCATTTTTATCTTGTTTTAAACGAGACGAAAGAGATGGGTATTCTAGAAATTTTCAAAGCATTCTGGAAAAAGCTAATTCGGTAAATGAATTAAAGAAATTAATTAATACAGATTCAAATAGTAATGGAGCCGCTATGAGATCTGTGCCATTAGGGATTATTAAAAATCCATTAGATATAATTAATATAGCTAAAATTCAAGCGGCTACAACTCATAATACAAATAATGCGATTCAATCATCCATATTAGTCGGATTAATGAGCCACTTTTCTTTATATAAAAATGATTCTTTTAAATATTTAAATGAATGGATAAGTGATTATAAATTATTTATTGATTGGAATTTATTTAAATATAATTTTTTATTGCCTTGGAATGGAATTGTTCATAAAAATAAAAATGATCCAAAAAATTTAGGAATAGGAATAAATACTGCTCATGCTGTCAATACTTTATTAATTGAAGAAAATAGCTTAATAGGCATGATGAAAAGAATTATTAATTGGGGAGGAGATACAGATTCAGTAGCTTCTATAGCTTGGGGAATTGCTTCTTCTAGGTATCAAGATGAAATATTACCGCAATTTATGGAAAATGATTTAGAAAATAATACATACGGTTCTAATTTTCTCAAAAAATTAGGAACACAATTAATGAATATAAATATATAATTACAGTATTACTTTAATTTAAATGTGAGAATATTTAATTATTTCACAAAGTTGACATTTTAATTATGAATACTTATGATAAAAATGTGATTGATTCGATTCTAAAATCATTTAAAATTCGCGGACATTGTAAAGATGTTAAAGAGCATCGTCATTATAAATTATATGATATTGAACTAGATCCTGGGCAATCTATTAAAAAGATTGAAGCTAATGCTCGTGAAATTGGTTTAGCTTTACGGAGTTTGACAATTCCCATTGTTACTACTATTTCCGGTAGTGGAATAGTTAGGCTTCAGGTAGCTACCAGAACTGCTGATATGATAAATTTTGATGAATTATATGAGCGAAGCATTAATAGTAGACCTGATGGATTATTAACATTTTTATTGGGAGAGCAGGCTACTGGAGAACCTATATGGTTGGATATGGCAACTAATCCTCATATGTTGGTTGCTGGTACTACAGGTTCTGGTAAAAGTGTATTTCTTCATACATTAATTGCAAACATTAAAAAGCGTAATGATGTAATGCTTTATTTGGTTGATCCTAAAAATGGAGTAGAGTTTGGAAAATATGTAAGAGATTGTAATTCCATTGTATATAATTATAATGGTGTTATTAAAATGTTGAAATTATTAGCTGAAGAAATTGAAGAACGATATAATTTATTTAGAATATTAGGTATTAAAAGTTTAAATGAAAGTCCTTTTGTTGTGCCTAAAATTATGGTAATTATTGATGAAGTATCTGATTTAATGTTACAAGATGATAACGGACAGTTTGAGGAGCTTTTAATTAAAATCTCTCAGAAGAGTAGGGCTGTAGGTTGTCATATGGTATTAGCTACCCAAAGACCTAGCGTTGATGTTTTAACGGGATTAATTAAAGCTAATTTTCCTGCTAGAGTTGCTTGTAAAGTTAGTTCGGTTATTGATTCAAAGGTAATTATTGATCAAAGTGGAGCTGAACATTTAATGGGTAAAGGTGATGCAATTTTGAATTGTAATCAATTTTCTAATGTACGATTTCAGATAGCATATAGTTCTTAATTCTTAATTCTTAATTCTTAATTTTTAATGATTAAAGTATATTTTATAACAGATGAATATGGAACTACTTATTGGTACAAAGAAGGTACATATATTCTTCATAAAGATGATGGTCCAGCAGTAGAATATATTGATGGAAGTAAATTTTGGTTTCAAAATGGAAGACGCCATAGAATTGATGGTCCTGCCGTAGAATATATGCGTGGAAAAGAATATTGGTTAAATGATAAATCATACCCAGATATTAAAACTGATAAAGAATGGTTAATATTTCAGATAATTAATTAATATGAATAATATATATAAAAAAAATATGTATGAATCATATTGCTTGGTACCAAGAAGGTACAGATATTCTTCATAGAGAAGATGGTCCAGCTATAGAGTGGAATCATGGAACCAAATATTGGTATCAAAACGGAAAATTACATAGAATAGATGGTCCAGCTGTAGAATATTGGAATGGTGAAAAAGAATATTGGTTATATAATAAGGCGTATAGAAATATAAAAAATGATGAAGAATGGTTAATATTTCAAATAATAAATTAAAATGACTAAAGTTTATTCTCAAATAGATGAACATGGAAATATTTGTTGGTATAAAGAAGGAACATATATTCTTCATGGAATAAATGGTCCAGCTGTAGAATATTCTAATGGAAGTAAATGTTGGTATCAAAATGGATTATGCCATAGAGCAGATGGTCCTGCTATAGAACATGACAGTGGAGCTAAAGAATGGCACCAAAATGGTGAGCTTCATCGAACGGATGGTCCAGCTATAGAGTATGAAGACGGAAGAAAAGAATATTGGTTAAATAATAAACGTTATCCAAATATAAAAACTAATGAAGAATGGATTATATTTCAAATAATTAATTAAAATGACGAAAGTTTTTTCAAAAAAGGATAAATATGAAACCATTCATTAGTATAAAAAAGAGACTGAAATTCTTCATAGAGACGACGGCCCAGCTGTAGAATATACTGATGGAACTAAATTTTGGTATCAAAATGGTAAAATTCATAGAACTGATGGGCCAGCTATAGCATATTATGATAAATATAAAGAATATTGGTTAAATAATAAATATTATGAAAATATAAATAGTGATGAAAAATGGTTAATATTTCAGATAATTAATTAATATGGATAATATATATAAAAAAATATCTGGAGGTCATATTTCCTGGTATAAAGAAGAAACTGATGTTCGTCATAGAGAAGATGGTCCTGCAATAGAATGGAATAATGGAACTAAACATTGGTATCAAAACGGGGAATTGCATAGAGTAGATGGTCCGGCTGTAGAGTATTGGAATGGTGATAAAGAATATTGGTTGTATGATAAACGTTACCCGAATATTAAAGCTGATGAAGAGTGGATTATATTTCAAATTATAAATTAAAAATAGTTGACATTATACTAGTTAAGACTTATATTTAAATTGAAGAACGAAAGAATACTTAAATGAAAATTAAATTAAATATCGATAAGGGTAGTATTGCAAATCTTCTATGTTCGGCTTTTGAAAGTAGTTGTGGTTCTCATTATTGGGCTGAATATATTGAATCTATAACTGATAATACATTTAAAGTTAATTTTGAAGAACTACCCCAATGGTGTCACAGTTATAATTATATTCATGCAGTTTTATTTAAGGGTGGAAAAATTAAAATTCGTGATAAAGAAGATAATAAAACATATTATTTAAATTTAAATAAAATTAAAAATGGATTGGAAATTATGGCAAAAATTAGTCCGCGCCAATTTTCTCGTATTTTAGAAGAAAATACTGACGCAATTACTGGAGATGTATTTTTACAATGCTGCATTTTTAATGAAGTTAAATATGAATAAAAAAAATACAATTATATTTAAATATAATTGTATTTTAATCTAATTAATAGTAAAAATATTACTTTAATAATTTTTCAAATTTAGCAGCAAGCTTTAACATTTTTTCACGTGAAGCGGCAAATTTAGCATATTGATTTATATCTTTAATTAATTCTTGCAGTAAATCTAAAGATACAGTTTTTCCAGCACCAATGGAAATATCAGAATCGCCAGAAGCTAGACCAGCATCAACTAATTTTTTAGCTTGCATAAAAGCTGCCTTGGCTAATTCTGGAGCAACAGTATCTCCATTTAAACGTGCTAAACAATAATCCTTAATTGCACCTTCTACTCCAGCTGCATTTAAATTAGCGAAAACAGTACCTAAATCTGGTTGAACCTTCATCATATCACTCGGCATGGAAATCTCCTAAAATTAAAAACGTTTAAAATAATACGTAATTATTACCAATAGTTAAAATAAAATGTCAAATGAATTAATTTATAGCTTACATACTGCTTTTTCACGAACAAAAAAGAATAATATTTTATATATTATTCCAGCAATCAACGGCTACAGTATTTCTATTACTGATTATAGCACTATCGGAATTCGTTTATATTATTCAATTAATAAAGACGGAATAATTTCAAAATTTGACGATGGAATGATTTTTAATATCGGAAATATTGACAATTTAGATTCTAATAATTATTACATAAAATGATTATATTTAATATAGCTATACTTATCTTAGCTTTTCTTATATTTTTAGGACCATTAATTTTTGTGAAATCAGAAAAAAAATAAATAATAAAACCTTGACAGATCATAAACTTAGACATATAATCGAAACGTATCGGGAAATTATAGGAAACAAAAATGCACAAAACAAATAAAAAAGTAGCTGTATATGGTGACTTGACTGCTCTCTATGCTGCAAGGGCTTCATTTAATAAAAATATAAATTACAATTTACTTGATCTGGCTATTAAAAAATATTCCAATGTGACAAATTTGGCATGTAAAAATTGGTATACACTTTTCCATCCTGAAAATGAATCTCAAGTTGACTTTGTAAAAATGCTTGAAGCTAATTTTGGTTGGAATGTTATTACCAAGCGACCATCAGAAATTCGACGGACAAATTCTACGAGTCCCAATACAGATTATCGATTTGATGTACCAATTGCTTATAATATTGGAGAAGCAACATCGGAGTATGATGAAATTGTTGTAGTATCTGATTCAATTGAGTTACTTCAACCACTTAAATTAGCTACAGAATTTGTCAAAGTAACATTATCATTTTTTAATGATGCTATGGATAGACGATGGTGGCGACCTTTACAGCAGACAAAAATTAATTTTATTGACTTGTCTGATTTAATTTACTCCAATAAAATTTCTCCGGTTCAAGAATCTGAGCGATTTGAATAATATTTCTCTTATATTTAAGGCTGGGTTATATAAATATATAACCCAGCATATTTATGCTACATTATAATATTTATAATCATCCAAATAATATTTTAACATTTTCAGCGAATAATATTAAAAATTATTCAAATTATATTTCTTCAGATATAATTGAGTGTTTCATTCGTTGGAAAGTAGAATACGCCGATAAAATAATCGTTTGTTCTAAAAACGAAAATCTTATCGGTTTTTTTCGTTATGATCGTGGAAACGATAAACGAAATTTATATGAAGCTGGAACTTATATAATTCCAGAATATAGAGGGCAAGGTTTAGCATTTGAACTTTGGAAAAGGGTTTTTCTTTTAGAAAAACCAAAATGCATATTTGGCCACATTGAAAGTGTAAGTGGATTTAATTTATTTCAAAAAATTAAATTAAATTATCCAAACGTTGATTTTCAATTTACTGCCTCTAAAGAAATTAATATTGACAAATTAGCAATAAGTGCTTAAAATACACCTATGGCAAAACAAGAATTTATTTGCAAAGCTACTAAGATTTTTAATCAAATTGACACTAATGCTCAATTTATTGTTATCCATAATTATAAAAACAATGATGGAGAATTATCAACTCATTCTCTTTGTTGGCGAATTAGTTATGAAAATGCAGTAAAGCGCTCATTAGAAATATTGAAAAATTTTGATATTTCTAAGCAAAATTTAACTGAAAAGAAATATAGTATCCTTCATCTTCAAGAAGCATTAGAAGAATTAATTGATAGTTTGGTTGTTACTTTGACACATGGTACAGGAAATAATCCATTAGCTACTAGTGCTCACGCTTATGATTCAGTAACAGATCGATATGGGAAATTAATTCCTGGTGTAAAAATTCACAGAGAGCAAGATGTATTACATTTAACTAATGTTTTTAGATTAAATAAAATCGTTCATTGCCCTACGGTTTATAAAAAAGTAAATCATAGTCTTAAAACATTGGCTAAAAATGATCTTCGAAAACTTTTGCCATTGAGAAAATTTGGGCAATTTAAACTTGAGCCGGGAAAGTTTGAACGAATGGTTGTTCAAAAAATTACGTTAAAAGAACATGATATGCTAAGGTTAGAATAAATGTCTAATGTAAAATATAAAATCGAAGAATCATATTTGTCCTATTGCGCTACATGTGATTATTCTTCACATACTCAAAATTATGATAATTATTATGGCAATATTACTTATATTGACAAAGGATGGATTGAAGAAGTTAGATATTGGGATATTTATTTGGGATGTAATAATTCTGATAAAATTGAATCTGTTAGAGATTATTGTTTAGAAAGATTTATTAGAAAAACATTTAATAAAGATTCATTTAATTTTCGAGCTAAATCTGGTTATTATGGAGATGAGCCTGCAGTTGAAGTGGTAAATGATGTATTTATTAAATTAAAAGAATTTATTAATACATTAAATGACGATTCTGTTTCTGATTCATTTATTGTAGAAGATATTCTGAAATTAGAATATAAATTTATTTTAGATGAATTGAAAAATAAATCATGGAAATTTAATATAATTAATACTGAAGATATTATTGCTGGCAGTATTATGAGACATACATCTGATGAAGTTTTAGAAAAATATTTAAATGAAACGAAAATAAATATTTGTGATCCTCTTGAAGAATATTCAGTTAATTTAGGATGTATTTGTCAAAAAATCGGAAATAAATTTAGATTAATTGATGGGTACCATAGATATGCTACAGCAGTAAAATTAAAATTTCCTAAAATAATTGCAATTTATTGTGAATGATTCACGTGGTAAAAAATACTTGGGGTGATAAATTTTATTTTAAAAATGACTTACTTCACGGAACGGATGGTCCGGCAGTAGAACGTTTTGATAGACATAAGGAATATTGGTTAAATGGTAAATGGTATATAGATATTAGAACTGATGAAGAGTGGTTAATATTTCAAATAGTTAATTAATATGACTGAGCTATATAAAACAAGATTTCCCGGACGAACAGTGTGGTGTAGAAAAGATACTGATCTTTGGCATAAAGAAGATGGACCTGCAGTAGAATGGGATTCTGGAACTAAAGAATGGTATCAAAATGGATTATGTCATAGAGTAGATGGCCCTGCAGTAGAAGATATTGTTGGTAATAAATTTTGGTATCAAAACGGTCAACGTCATAGGGAAGATGGTCCTGCTATAGAATATGAAAATGGAAATAAATATTATTATTTAAATGATGAATGTTATCCAAATATTAAAACTAACGAGGAGTGGGTAATATTTCAAATTATAAATTAATATGACAAAAGTATATTCTAAAATGGATGAATATGGAAATATTCGTTGGTATAAAGAAGGCACATATCTTCTCCACAGAGATGATGGTCCAGCTGTAGAATACTTAAATGGTGATAAAGTTTGGTATCAAAATGGAGAATTACATAGAATAGATGGTCCAGCTATAAATCATTTTAATGGAAGTAAATGGTGGATTATTAATGGAAAACTTCATAGGACAGAAGGTCCGGCTTTAGAATATGAAGACGGAGATAAAGAATATTGGTTAAATAATAAACATTATTCAAATATAAAAACTAATGAAGAATGGATTATATTTCAAATTATAAATTAATATGACTAAAGTATATTCTGAAAAAGATGTATGTGGAACTACCCGTTGGTATAAAGAAGATACACATACTTTTCATAGAGAAGACGGGCCTGCTATAGAATTCTATAATGGAAATAAATTTTGGTTTCAAAATGGTAAATATCATAGAATAGGTGGTTCAGCAGTTGAACTTCATGATGGAACTAAATTGTGGTATCAAAATGGATTATGTCATAGAACAGATGGTCCTGCTGTAGAATATGAAAATGGAGGAAAAGAATATTGGTTAAATGGTAGATATTATTCAAATATTAAAACTGACGAAGAGTGGATTATATTTCAAATTATAAATTAAAATAATAAAATGTATAAAAAAATAATTAAATATTTGAAAGTTTTTATTCAAAAAGATAATAATTTAATTTATAAAAAAATATCTGAAGATAAAATAGAATGGCGTAGGAAAGATAATAATTTTTTACATAAAGAAGATGGACCTGCTAGAATATATAATAATGGAGATAAATTTTGGTTTCAAAATGGTAAATATCATAGGCTAGATGGTCCTGCATTAGAATTTACTGATGGAGAAAAGTGGTGGTATCAAAATGGTAAATGTCATAGGACAGATGGTCCTGCGATAGAAGGTGAAGACGGAGAAAAAGAATATTGGTTAGATAATATTTATTATCCAGATATTAATTCTGATGAAGAATGGTTAATATTTCAAATTATAAATTAAATGAATATTGTCACATATATTTGTGGCAATTGATTTTATGAAGCAATTTCATACTTTAGCTAAATTCAAAATAGAAGATATTTTACCATTAACCCATTCTCCAACTAAAAGATCTTTTTATGTAGAAGAATTATTATTTCCTGAAGAAGGAATAATTGATGTTAAAAAATATATTGTTAAAATGAATGTTCTTCGATATAAAGTATTTGAAGAAAGTATTCAATGTTATAAATGCAAAATAAATGGTGCTTTCTTTTATTTACAACAACATAAAAAATTAAATCGAAAGACTAAAGATAATGTTGCTCATTTAAATTTATATGCCTTAGATAAATTTAATAAGAATGATGGAAATATTATCTTAATGACACAAGATCATTTAATCCCTACTGCAAAAGGTGGGCAAAATATTTTAGATAATTTAAAAACTATGTGTGCTTTATGTAACTTAGAAAAAGCTGATTCTTTATTGGAAGATTTTTGAATTATATTATATTTTAGATTTTTGTTCGAGTCATGTAAAACTCATCACTCCTTAAAAGTGTAACCTCTTAAGGAGAGAATAAATAAATGATCGATATTGAAGAAGCAGTTTATTTTTTAATGACCGCAGCACGTTTTGAAAAAAATGGTCCAGAATTAAAGGTTTCGTGGGTCAAAGAAGGAAAAAACGTAGGTTTTGGTAAATTTAAAAATGAAACCGGTTCAGTTACCGTAAAAATTGATGATCGAGAACATATTTTTAAGAGTAAAGATGCTACACGCCTTAGAAAATTAGGTGTTTTACAAGACTAATTTAAAAATAAAACTGTTAAAAATAAAAAGATAATGACAGTATTGACATCTTAAATTTTAAAACCTATGATGTAGATATCTCAGGGCAACAACAAAATTATCGCTCTGAATTTATAGAAAAGGAAAAATTAAAAATGTCAAATCATATCTTTAGTTCAAAATTCGTTTCTGCTGTTCGTAGTATTCTTTCTGCTGGTTGTGCTGATGGAAAGCGTCTAACTCGTGAAGAAATTTGCGAGGCGCTAGAGTATGAGGGGTTTTCTGTAAGCCCTTCAGTTATCGGTCTAGCTATTAGTGATGGTACTTTTAATACTGCAAAACAAGCGTGGGATCTTTTTAAGGGCCGTTTTGGTGGTGTTCGTGAACTTGATATTGAAGCTACCGCCAAAGCCGAAGCTGCATTTCAAGCTCGTGCAGAAAAGATTCGCGCTCGTGTAGAAAAGGCTATGGCCACTAAGGCAGCAAAGAAGCAGGCTCAGCTAGAAGCGGTTCTATCTCAACCTACCGTTTGATAGAGATAAACTCCGGCAGATTTTGATAGTCTGCCGGAGTTTTATGTTTAAATTTTGTTTTAATAGACACTATAACTATTTCGTAATATATGAATCAAATAATTAAATTCTATTCTCATTCTGGTACAGATAATCTTGGTCGTACATTAAAAGATATGTGGACTTGGAGTAATTTAGATTTCGAACGTACTCATAATTATATTCAATGGATGTTTCCTACAGATAAAGTGTCAGAATATAATAAAGATGCCCCTCTAGTTGATGAGGAAACAATTAAATATTTTCGAGCTAGTAATGAATTACAATCGTATTTAACTACTTCTTCATATATTTTTGAGAATTTTTTGGATTTAAATAACCCTAACGCTCATTGGTTAACTTTAAGAAATCATAATTTTCTTAGAATTACTAGAGTATTAAATTCTTTAATGATTCTTTCTTGTAAACAAAGGGCTTATCAATTTCTTTCTAAAGTAGAAAAAACTTATAAACAAAGTGAAATTTGCCCACTTTCATTTTGGAATGCAGCTGTTATGGAAAACAAACATTGATTTTAATTAATTTAATTATAATATCATTAGCAGTATCTTCATTTTCTTATACAATAAGTCAATCTAATTTATTTCAACCAATAAGATTTTTCTTTTTACAAAAATTTAATTTTATTGGAAAATTAATTTCTTGCACTTATTGTTTGAGTCACTGGATATCATTTTTATTTACAAGTATTTACTTCAAATTAATTTCATATGAATTTTTAATAATTTCATTTGCAGCAATTACATTATCTATGATTTGGGTGCCTTTTATTTCTAAGGCTGTTGACTTTATGCCATCAGATGATTAAAATTTAAATTATGATTTCAGTAGAATTAATTGAAGCTGTGTTGATTGAGCGAGATCCAGAGTCTTTAATTTCTATTGGTGCGCCTTCAGATGAATATAAATCTGAAGCAATTAAAATTCATGATCGATTAATAAATAAACGATTAAATTTAATTGAAATTACATCAGCAATCACTTTTGTATTTTATGAAAGTTTCGGATCAGCTATTAAATATTCAATTAATGGTAATGAAGAGTTTTCTGTAGATTATGATTATTTAAATGAAAAACGATTTAATGAATTTACTAAAATTGGTAATTTAATTTTTAATATTTACAGAAAAAGTTTATAGAGAAAGCGAATAAAAATGGGAATTTTGGATAATCTTAAAAGCCTTGTTATTGAAGAAGTTGAAATAAAAGAAACTACAATTAGCCCTAAACCAATTATTTTACCAACTTCTTCTCCGATAACATTTAATCAACAATATCAAGCTTCACAAGATGAAATTGTAACTTTAGATAAATCATTTAGAATTAAATTAAAAGAAGCAATTACATTAAAATCTCCTCAATTTTTTTCTAAATTAAATGACTTATTGACTACATTAGCTGAAGATATTCCTAATGAACAAGCTAGATATAAAACGGCTTTAAAACTTCTAGCTAAAGATGGAGCTTCGCCTGCATCTATTATTTCGGATTTAGATATCTGCATTTCTGCTATTAATGATAAGAATAAAGAATTTTCTACTGCCCTTAATAAGAAAATTGAAGAACAAATTGGCGGTAGAAAACAAAAGATTATCTCCTTAGAGCAAGAGATTCAATCTAAAAATCAACAAATTCAAATGCTTCAAGCAGATATCGAAAAGGCTAAATCTCAACATGATTTGGAAAACTCTTCGATTACTGAAGAATCTGCTAAATTTGATTTAAGAAAAAATCGATTTGATATCGTATGTACTGATTTAGTCAACCAATTAAATAATCAAAAACAAAAAATTTCAGAATTCACTAAATAAAAGAAAGATATTATGTCAGAATTAAATCCAACCAAAAGCGCATTTAGTAAACCTGAAAATTGGGTTACTTGGTTTTTTACTGCAGGATTAATTGGTGGAGTAGGTTATGTATTATATAATTTGCTTCCATATGCTATTAATATTGCCGATAATCTTTTGTATTTAGCAGCTGTAGGTATTCCATTAGCTATTATTGGATTCGTACTCACAAGCGCAGATGTACATAAATTGGCTTGGTATGGTTGGAAAAGTGCAATTCGCTGGCTAACTGGTAGATTTGTTGAACTTGATCCAATTGGTATTATGAGAACTGGACTTGAAAAGTATGATGAAATTCTAGCGGCAGTTTCATCAGGTATGTCTAGTATGAGAGCTCAATTAAAAAATATTCTTAAATCAATTCGAGAAAATGAACAAGCAGCAGAGCATTGTTTAGCCCTAGCAAGTCAAGCAAAAGCATTGATCGGATCAGACCCAACTTTACAAAGTAAAGCTGCTCTTGAAGCTCGTAAGGCTGAAAGATTCAAAGAAACTAATATTAAATATAAAAACATGCAAGCCATGTTAGAAAAAGCTTTATCTGTAGCTGAAAAAATGTTTGAAAAAGCTACTTATAATCGTGAAGACCTTAAAACTACTATTGATATTAAAAGTAATGAGCGTGAAGCTATAAAAGCCACTTATAAATCAATGTCAGGCTTTAAGCGCCTATTACAGAGCGATAAAGAGCTCGAGATGTTTAATTTAGGATTAGAAGCTGAAAATAATTTTGAATTTCAGAAAATTGGGGAAATTGAACAGTTTTGGGATGAAACTAAAGATTTAATGCTTTCTGATTCTCTAGAAAAGCTTGCATCAGAGTCAGAGTCTCTAACCAAGTTGGATGAGTGGGAAAAGAAAAGCGCAGAAAGAACGGCTAGAAATGTTAGAATTAGTCCGAATCTTTCTCCAAATTTGCGTTTGCCTACTTCAGCCGGATCGTTTGATGATCTTCTAGAATTAGATAATAGTAATGATTTTACACTAAATAATAAAACTTTAAAGAAATAATTTAAATGAAAAATTTAAAATTAAAAGAATATTTATTTTTAATAGAAAGTGTATTATATTTTCTTCAGGGAATTTTAACCGGATATTTGGGTTTTATTCGAAAAGATTATGTATATTTATTATTCTCAGTAGTATTTTTTCTATTTTTAGCTTTACATTCTTTGTTTTTTCTCTTAAAAAGAAACATGAATACATAAATGATTTATATTTTTGAAAATAAAAACAGTATCAAATTAACCGTAGAAAGAAAATGAATAACCATGGCAACCACAAGTAGAATTAAAAAAACACCTCTCATTATTTTGGCACTAATTATCTTAGCTGTAATTGGATTAAGAGTTGCTTCAGTTAAAGGATTATTGAGTCCAACTGAATCGAAATCTGTAGTCCCATTAGCTGCAGATTTGCCAGAAGTTACCAATACTAATAATGTTCCTAACGCTTCTGTACCTGCTTTTCCGTTACCGAGTACTAAAGTTGTAACGGTTCCTGGTCCTACTGTTCGAGCTAAGGTAATGGCTTGGAATGCTCAAATGGGTTGGGCTTTTGCAACTGGTGGTCCGCAAACGACCGAAGGTAGTCTAATGCAAGCCCATAAAGTCAACATGAATATAATTCGTGAAGATGATTGTGGTAAAATGCAAACTGAGCTTATTAGTTTTGCTAAAGCTCTGAAATCTAATCCCCAACCTACAGATGGAGTTCAATTTGTTGCCGTAATGGGTGATGGATCAGCTGCATTTCTTGAAGGTGTGCGGCCGGAGTTAGAAAAACTTGGCCCAGAATACATGGCTGAAGTTGTAGGATCAGCCGGTTATTCTCGTGGTGAAGATAAATTTATGGGTTTACCTGAATGGAAAAATAATCCTAAGTTAGCTAAAGGTTCATTAATTTCAGTCGTACTAAGAGATGGTGATTGGAATATCGTTATGAAATGGGCTGGTGATAACGGTATTTTAGTTAATCCTGATGAAAAAACTTATGATCCCAACGCTATTAATTGGGTAGCTGCAAATGACTTTATCGAAGCTGGGACCAAATATATTCAAAATGTTTGTGAAGATCGACCAGTCGTAAGTAATGGTAAGCGTACTGGTGAAACAAAGCATGTTTGTGTAAATGGTGTATCATCATGGTCACCTGTTGATGCTAATGTTGCTAACCAACGTGGAGGTTTAGTTTCTATAGTTTCAACGAAAGAATATTCTAACCAAATGCCAAATACTATTATTGGTATTAAAAAGTGGAATTTGGCTAATCGATCGCTTGTAGAAGGTATGCTTGAAGCTATTTTTGAAGGTGGAGACCAAGTAAAAGCATATCCTAACGCATTGCATCGTGCAGCTGAAGCTTCTGCCACAATTTATAAAGAAGAGTCTGCTGGTTACTGGCAAAAGTATTATCTCGGTGTTGTAGAAACGGATAAGCAAGGATTGCAGGTATCTCTTGGTGGTTCATATGTCAACAATTTAGCTGATAATATGGCTTTATTTGGCTTAAATTCTGGTTCTGCTAACATTTTTGCTGCTACTTATACAATCTTTGGTAATATTGTTAGACAACAATACCCTAAGCTTGTATCAAGTTATCCTTCAGTTGATTCTATTTTAAATACCTCATATGTTACTAATATTGCTTCTCATTCAAAAAATATTGGAGTGGTTACTAAAACGGAATTTACTGGCGGACAGCTCACACAAACTGTATCTAAGCGTAATTGGAGCATTAATTTCGAGACGGGTAAAGCTACTTTTACACCTGAAACTTTAGTTCAATTAAATGAATTAAAGAACGGTTTATTAGTTGCTGATGATCTTGCAATTGAGATTCATGGTTACACAGATAATACTGGCGATGTAAATAATAATTTAACTTTGTCACAAGCTCGTGCTGAAGCTGTAAAGAATTGGTTACAAACGCAGAGTAGTTCGAACTTTTCTGCTGAAAGATTTGCTGTTGTGCGTGGTCATGGTTCAGCTGATGCATTAGCTAGCAATGATACTGAGACTGGCCGAGCAAAGAATCGTCGAGTTACAGTTATCCTTGGCGTACAGTGAAATAGATTAGGAATATCAGATGTTAGATGCATTTCGACCAAATAAATCAGTAACCGGAACTACTTGGACTATAATTATTACGGCTCAAATTGCTCTTTTATTGATAATTTGGTCATTTGGATCGACATTTTTGATGCCAAGCCCTATTGCAGTGGGTAGGGCTTGGCTTTTCCTAATTCAAGAAGAGGGATTGCTTTATGAGTTGGGAGTGAGTATTAAAACTAATTTAGAAGCGATTTTTATTAGTAGTATCATTTCAGTTGGGTTATCATATCTTACAGTATTGCCAGTAATGAGACCTTTTGTAGAGTTCTGTTCCAAGTCAAGATTCTTCGGAATTAGTGGATTTGTAATTGTATTTACTATGATTTTTGGTGGAGGGCATGGTCTTAAATTAGCTCTTTTAGTTTTTGGAATGTCGGTATTTTTTATTACAAGTATGAGTTCGGTTGTTGCGAATATTCCAAAAGAAGAGTTTGATCATGCTAGATCTTTAAGAATGAGTGGGTGGCGAAGCGTATATGAAGTGGTTATTTTGGGGCGGGCCGATGAAGCAATAGAGGTTTTAAGACAAAATGCGGCTATTGGATGGATGATGCTAACGATGGTGGAGGGATTAGTTAGAGTTGAAGGCGGAGTGGGAACTTTAATGTTAAATGAAGGTAAACATTTTCATTTAGATGCTGTTTTTGCAATTCAATTGACGATTTTATTTATTGGAGTTACTCAAGATAAGATGATTGGCTTGATAAAAAAGGTGATTTGCCCTTATTCTGAGCTATCTTTGGAGCGGAAATAAATAAAATGAATAATAATTATTTATATGAAGAAAAAGATACATTAATTAAAATTGATAATGTATCTTTAAATATTGACGGTAATCAAATTTTAAAGCCAATTTCAATTGAAGTTAAAGATATTGTTCGCCCGAATGTGCTTCAAGGTCAAGTAGTAGGACTTTTGGGACCTTCAGGCTGTGGTAAGACTTGTTTCAGCCGAATTTTAAGTGGATTAAATAAACCAACAACTGGATCTGTTACAGTGGCTGGGAAACCTGTGGAGGCAGGAGTTGTTGGCTATGTCGCTCAAAATTATCCATTGTTTAATCATAGAACAGTTATTGGAAATCTTTTAGTAGCTTTAGAACATACTAATTTAACTGCAAAAGAAGCTGTTGATAAAGCTATTGATTACTTAACAAAATTTAATTTACAAGATAAAGCTAAATATTATCCAAATCAATTATCCGGTGGTCAGAAACAACGGATAAGTATTATTCAAGAACTTTTATGTTCTGAACATTATTTAGTAATGGATGAACCTTGGTCTGGACTAGATCCGTTAGCTAAGGATAAAGTTTGTGCAGTGATTAATACTATTGCTAATCTTCATGAAGAAAATACAATTTTTGTTGTAGCTCATGATATTAATGCTTTGGTAAGTATTTCTGATCGTCTTTGGTTATTAGGACGAGATAGAGATGATAAAGATCAAATTATTCCTGGTGCCTATATTAAAAAGCAATATAATTTAATTGAGCGAGGATTAGCTTGGCGTGAAAATATCAGTATAACGCGGGAATTTGCAGATTTTGTAGCCGAAATTAAAACTGAATTTAAATATTTATAAAATTATATAATTTATATACAAAGTTTATATGTTTAAAAATAATTCAAAATTTGTACTAATTATAGGTTTTATAGGAATAATAATTTCATTAAAATTATTTTTAATAGCATATTTAAATCATAACTATAATTATTTAATTTCAATAATTCCGTTATTATTGATACCATCTATAGCAATATTAGCTACCTATATTGATTAAATACTAGATAAACACCATGGCTAAAGATAATTACTTTATAAATAAAATTCTTATAAATTTATTGGGAATTGGATGTTCATCAATTATACTTGGAGTAGGTGAATATTATAATTCATCTATAATGTGCACTATGGCTTTTCTATATCTTGTTGTTTTTATATATTATTTAATTAAATACATTTAAAATGAATTCTAAATATAAAATTTGGATAGATAATTATTTACTGGAAAATAAAATTATTGCAGGTAGATGCTATCCTGCTTGTTTGGCTATGCAAGAAGTTTTTCCCGAATTAGAACTTCAAAAAGGTTATATTATAGATTTATCTCAGGGAAAACGAATGCATTGGTGGCTAGAATTAGCTGGAGAAATTATCGATCCAACAGCAAGTCAATTTAATAATTTAATTGAATATCAAAAATATAATTTAATTAATCATGGACCGTTACCTGTTGGAAAATGCATAAATTGCGCAGAGTTATATTATCTAGATAATTTTGCACCATGTTGTTCAAGTAATTGTTCTAAAGAAACAGTCGATTATTTAAATAATAAAAATATATGTTTGTAATATTTTTACAATTTTTTGAACGAAATCGAATTGTTACTCTATTAACAATTATGATTTTTTGTTGGGCGGTTGTAAGAATTGTGCAAGCTTTTTGTAAAATATTATATAATTTTGATGAAGAAGATGAATTTTAAAGGATAAATATAATGTCTATAGAAAATAATTATGAATTATTTGTATGTAATTGTAATGATATTTCACATCAATTTGTTATTTCTACTTGGAATGATGGATATGAAATCCCAACATTAAATATTAATGTAAAATTAAATTCTTTTCAGCCTTGGTATAAAAGATTATTAATTGCTATAAAATATTTATTTAAAATTGATGTGAAATGGGAATATGATTGTGTGATGCTAGATCATGAAAAAGTAAATAAATTACAAAACGCTATAAATAATTATAAAGTAATACAATATAAATATCTTGCTGAGGATGTTAAATTTGATGAATAAATCTTTAATTGAACTATTTAATTCATTTGGAGAAATAAAAGAAAACACTTGGTTGGATGGACGGTCTTATTCTGAAGCTTTTTTATTATGTATTTCTAGTGGACCATGGAGAATTAATAGAAGATTAACTATTCAAACTCAAGCAATAAATTTTGTTGCCGGACGAGATTTATCTAAAATAAATGAAGAAATTTTATTTTTTCCATTAAGTTGGCAGAATTCCTTTTTAACTTCTGTTATAAAGAATTTAAAATTACAAAATAAAACTATGGAAAAATATTGTGATTTAATTAAGAAAGAATTAATTATTTCAAATAACAGATTGATATTATATAATCTTTGTGATTGTCCAAAAGGCGCTAAGGTTTTATCATTATTTTGTAGAGATAGTTTAAAAATTAAAAATTGTTTTCCGATAGATCGTCATGTGAAACGTTTTTTAAAAGAACATAATTTGCCTGTTGTTGAAGATAAAATGGTAAAATTATGTATAGAAAATGAAATTAGTCCAAGATTATTCAATATTGGATTATCTCAACAATTAGGGATAAATAATCCTGATTGGAAAATTTAATTATTTAAAGCACTTGACATTTTAGAAAAAAACGATTATAAAGTATAAGACATTAACGGTTAATAGTTGTAAAATTTAAAGCCCCTAGATCTGGATGATCAACAGAGTCTTCTAAACTCCGTAGCCAGGATCGTAACCTGGTGGGGGCGCTTTTAATAAAAATTATGAGTTATCATTTAAGACCAATTATAATAAAAGGTAAATACGGAGATTTATCTAAAGTCTATGAAGAGCTTGATGAATTAGCTGAATCTTTAGAGCAAAATAATAGAATTTTAGCTTTAGTAGAATTATCTGACCTTTACGGAGCTATTGAAGCTTTGGCAGAAACTCTTGGAACAAATATTATAGAAATTGCCAAAATGTCTGATGCAACCAAAAGATCATTTAAATCTGGCGAAAGAAAATGATTAATTGGCACAATGTTGCTAAAGCTATTGATTATTACCAATCATTAGGATATAAATATATAGAAGTTCCTTGGTTTGTTTCAAAACCTGCTATTGAAGCTACATATTCTCAAAATAATATAAAATTTACTTGTGATGTGGGGACTATGGTTGGATCTGCGGAACAATCATTTGTCCAACTAATGTTAGATAATAAAATTGAAGCTGGCAAATATGTTGCAGCGTCACCTTGTTATAGAGATGATATTATTGATGAATTACACTCATTATCCTTTTTTAAGGTTGAATTAATTTCTATTTTTAATAAAAAAGAAATTTTAATATTAAATTATAATTTAATTGATATTGTTGATGCAGCAAAAAAATTTTTTAATATTTTAGCGCCTGATAAAAAAATAAAAATAGTTTCTACAAAAGAAGGCATCGATTTAGAAATAGATGGCATAGAAGTTGGTAGTTATGGGATTAGAAGCTTAAAAGATTGGATTTGGATATATGGTACAGGTTATGCTGACCCAAGATTTTCTTTAGTTATAAAAAAATAAATATATTATTTATAGCTATAATTTTATATTATTAATGGAGAAATTAATTATGAAAAATAAAAATGTAATTATGGCTATAGTGCAAAAAGAAGATTATAAGCGATACAGATCGAGAACAGTGCAGACAGAAAAAGGTAAAGGAAGAAAAGCCCGTCCCAGGAAAAAGAATTGGCGTGAAGTTGAATTAATTTTCAACGAATGATTTAATTTTTTATTTTATAAATTTTAAAAACCGAGTGAATGTTTCGAGAAGCATAAGTATATTTATGACTGATCGTGAATATTTTTATCACATTACTCAGAAAAAATGGCCTCAAAAAATTACATTGTATCCTAAAATACAAGGTCAACATAGATCTATTTTAGAACCTAAAATATCAAGAATTTGTGTTTCAAGTACTATTGAAGGATGTTTAATTGCTTTAGGTTCTTGTTTATGGCAGAATAAATCTATTTTTGTTTATAGAACATCTGTTAAAGTAAAAGCCTATAATGCAGTTGATGTATGTGATTCTAAAATAACCAAAGAAAAATGGTTAAAAACGCCTATTAAATTTGTAAAAATTGGTACAGTTAATAAATTATTACCTAGAGAAATATTTTATTTACCTGCTGGAACTGGTTTAGAATTTGATTTAAAGGCACAATTAAATTGGTATAATATTTTATACGATATGAATTTTTCATTTGTTGATTTTTTATGAAAGAACATTTATACGTCAAAAAATCAATACCTGAAGAATATGCAAATCGTGGTAATATTGAATATTTAGAATGTAATAATTGCAAATTATGTTTATTAATTCGTCGTACTAACTACGAAAAAATTTTCAGTATGTGTCATATTTTTAATAACCAAGTAATTAATAGAACTTATTGTTTAGATAATATTTCTTTAGGAAGTTTTGAATATTCTTCTTGTGAAGAATTTATAATAAGAAATATTATCGAATAAAATTATGCATCTATTTATAATAAGAAACATTAATGATAATGATTGTGATAAAATATTAAAAATAGCTAACTCTTTATTCAAAAATAATACTTGGTATATCTATTTATTACAAAATAGATTTAATCTAAATATTCATTTTTGTCAAACTTGTAATATAAGTTATTTATCTAATAAATCTGTTAGTTATTTTTGGGATATAAATAATACAATTAACTCTTTTAATTATGAATCTCTCTTAATAAGAGAGTTAAATAAATTAACATGTGCAGAATTTATTATTAAAAATATTATTGAATAATGCATAAATTTAAAAGTAGACTACTTAATAAAGATGATTGTGATAAAATATTAAAAATTGCCGATAGTCAATTTATGAATCATTCTTGGAATGATTTTTTAATATATTGTATTGAACGTAATTCTGTTAAAATTTATTTTTGTGAAACATGTAATATTAAATATTTAGTAAATCGAGATATTTATTATGATTTAAATAATGAAATAGATTCATATGTAACGAAGAAAAATTTAATTAAAAAATTAAATGAATTAACTTGTGAAGAGTTTATAATAAAAAATATCATAGAATAAATTATGCATAAGTTTAAAAAACGATTAATTAATAATAATGATATTAATCATATTGTAAATATAGCAGATAAACAATTTAATTATGCACATATGTGGAATGATTTTTTTGTAATAACTAGTAATAAATTACTAATAATTTATTATTGTCGAATTTGTAATATAAAATATCTTAAATGTCATTCACAATATTTTAATATAAACGATAATATTAGAACATTTATGAATCGTAAAGAACTATTAATAGATTTAAAATATAATTGTGATGAGTGGATTATTAAAAATATAATTGATTAAATTTGTTGGAAATAAAATATGCCTGAAGATTTTGATTATTTATTTGCTAAATCACAATTATCTAAATCAACAATAGATTTGGGTATTGGTGAAAATCATATATTACGTGAACTTGTAATTGAAGCTTACAAGTTAAAAACTATTTCTTTTGAAAATTTCCCTAATATTTTTGAGTACGCTCCGCCGCAAGGATATGGGCCATTAGTAGAAAAATTAGAAAGTATATATAAAGCTAAAGTAGTAGTTTTTTCTGGAGCTAAATCTGCTTTATCGGGAGCTTTCTATGCTATGAAAGCTACAGGTAAAAATAAAATACATTTTCGAAAACCATATTGGCCGAGTATTCCTTCGCTAATAACCAGAGAAAATTTAGGTTATTCTTTTATAGAAGATGAATGTGATTGTTCATTAATTGTAAGTCCAAATAATCCTGATGGGTATATGAATTTAAATAGTTCAATTTCTGGACCGATTATTCATGATGCAGCATATTATACACATTCTTATTTGCCTAAAAATATAGAATTAAAACCATTTGGAGATATTCAAATATTTTCTGTGGCAAAAATGTACGGAATATCGGGAGCGAGGTTAGGATTTGCTGTATGTCATAATGAAGAATATTATTCATATTTAATGAAATTTGTGGAAGCAACTACGGCAGGTGTATCAACTCCTTCTCAAAGAATATTGATGCATATTTTAGACCAAGAAATAAATAATCCTGAAATTAGAATAAAATATGAAAATTATGTATATGATATGATATCGATAAATAGAAATTATTTATATGATAATTTAAGTTTAAATAAAAATAATATTATAAATTACGGAATGTTCGCTTGGGTCCCTTCAAAAATACAGAATTTTAATAATGTTAATGTAAATATTATGGGTGGAATTCCATTTGGTGTTGATAATTTTATTAGGATAAATTTAGCAGTTCGTTTTGAAAAAATAGTTAAAGCTGTTGAAAATATGAATATTATTATTAAATAATAATGATTAAAATATATAAAAAGATAAAGCCTAATTGGATTAGATGGCGAAGAAAAGATAATAATCTTTTACATAGAGAAGATGGCCCAGCTGTAGAATGGAATGATGGAACTAAATGTTGGTACCAAAATGGTGAACTTCACAGAAAAGACGGTCCTGCAATAGAATATTTAGATGAAATTAAAAAATATTATTTAAATAATAAATATTATCCAGATATTAAAAATGATGAAGAGTGGATTATATTTCAAATAATTAATTAAAATGGATAAAATATATTCTGTAAAAACTAACTATGGATGTACTATTTATTATAAAAATGAATCTTTTCATAGAGAAGATGGTCCAGCTAAAGAATGGGATTTTGGTGGGGAAGAATAGTACTATAACTCAAGGCGTCATAGGGTAGATGGTCCCGCTATAATATGGCCTAATGGTGAAAAATATTATTATTTAAGTGATATTTATTATCCAGATATTAAATCGGATGAAGAATGGATTAAATTTCAAATTTCACTTGCCGAGGAACGGTTCAATGAGTGAATTTCTTTTTTAGAATTTTCTACCTTCTTTTACTATATAAAGATCATTAAATATGAAATTACCTGAAAATAAAATAATCATTGAAAAATCTTCTCAATTTATGGAACGTAGATCTAAAATTGGAAATTTATCTATTGTTTTAAATATTTTAAGAAATAAATTATATTCTAATGTAATTGAATCTATTACAAGAGAAATTTCATGTAATGCCAGGGATGCAAATAGGGAAGTTTCAAAAGGAAATATTCCAATTGAAATTCATTTTCCTAATGCGTTTGATAATAATTATAGAATTTGTGATAATGGACCCGGAATCTCTCCTCAAAGGATGGATGAGGTTTATATGAATTATGGAAACTCTACAAAACGAGACAGTAATGAATTTACTGGTGCTTTTGGTTTAGGAAGTAAAACGCCTTTAGCTTATTCTAATCAGTTTACAATTAAAACTACAACTGAAGAAAATAATATTTTTACAACCAGAACTTATATTTATTATATTGACGAATCTAATGAAGGTATATTAGCATTAGTATCTGAAGAAAATTTAAATTTGTCATCTGGTACTGAAATTATAATACCGGTTGAAGAAAAAGATTTTGAAAGTTTTATTACTTCAACATTGAAATCAACTCAATATTGGCCAATTAAACCTATATTAAAAGGTATTAATCCAGTTCCAGAATATCCACAAACTATTGGTGATTTATTAGCTTCTGGTGAAAATTGGAATATTTATAACGTTAAGAATAATTCAGGATTCTATAATTCAACTAAAGCTGAATCTTTAGCTATAATTGATGGAATTCAATATAAAATAGATGAATCTTTTATCGCTTCAGATGATCGTTGGATATTACAATCTAATGTTCATATGATTTTTAATATCGGTGAACTTTCTTTATCCGCCTCTAGAGAAGCTATTCAATATGACGATAATACAATTAAATTAATTAATAATAAAATTAAATTAATTAAAAAAGAACTAAGTGAACAGATATCTGAACTTATTGATAAAAAAGAAACTTATGTAGAGGCTGTTGAATTTTATGAATTTATGGAGAAATATTTTTATAGAATTTTAAAAAATAAAGATTTTCTTTGGCGGGGAAATAAAGTAATTGGTGAAGATGTTGATCTTAGATATAATGTTTTAAAAAATATCAAAAGTAACATTTATGGCTTTAGAAAACATACATCTAATTATAGAACATCAATTAAAAGAGATTTTGTATCTAAATTACATATAAATAAAAAAACTGAAATTTATTATAACGATTTAGACCCAAATCATACTTATAGAAATAAAAATATTAAAGCGTTAGAAAATAATAATTATATTCAAATAATAAATTATTTACCTAATAAAACTTATGATGATTTTGTTAATGATTATAAATCAGAATCAGCTAAATTCATTCAATCTAACGAAGTAGATAATTCATTTATTCTTGATATAATTAAACCAAAATTACTTTCTTCTATTATTGAAGATAAACAAATAAAAGTTAAATCTACTATTAAAGTAATAAAACCATTAATTAAAAATAAAATTAAAGTATATAAATATAATAATATAAATAATTATGTTTCTTATCGGTTAAGAGATAATTTCTCTGAAGATTTTATTGAAAAAGATACTGAGGGATATTACGTTCAAATTTCGCTTTCCAATAATAAACATAATAATTTTATTTGTAAATATAAATCAAAAAATTGGAAATTTTCTATAAATGATATAAATTGTATTTGCAAATTACTTAAAGATGAATCAATTTATTTTGTAAATGAAAAATTCATTTCCAAATTTACAAAATTAAAACCATTATCAGAATTAATAGAAAAGAAATTTAATGAATTAATATCTGATGATTATTATAATTTCTTATCTATAATGTTAATAAATAATGATTCATATAAACGTCATAACAGCTTTTTAAGTGATTTAAATAAATTAAAAACATTTAATAATAAAATATTAAATAATAATAGTTTATTTTTAAAATATAGTAAAATTTTAACGTATTCTAAAGATATTAATATTAATAATTTTTTGATTAAATTTGAAAATTTAATTAATGATAATAAGAAATTAAATATTTTCCAAAAGAAAAATGAATTATTAATTGAAGAAATGGAAAGTCGATATAAGCTTTTAAATTTTATATCGAATGAAGCATCTTGTTTTGATATTATTGATTATATAAATGCTTGTGATAAAAAGCTAGTTCATAAAGAAACAAAACCAATAAATATAGCTGTAGGAGCTTAAAATAATGACAATCACGAATTTAACTTGGATTAAAACTGATGACAAAATTACAGTTATATTACCAAATGGCCAACCAAAAACTATTGTAAAAGGTCATGCAAATTATGATACGGTTTTACAAGCAATAAAAGACAGAAATTTCGATATAATTCCTGATTTATTAGATATTAAATCAACGATATATAATTTTTCAGATGGTGTATTTGAAGTTGTTGATAATATTGTGCATTTACAAGGAAAGCCGGTACCTGAAGCTTTAAGCAAAAAAATTATTGATTTCGCTAAAGAAGGTTTGCCGTATAAGCCTTTATTGAATTTTTGGAATAAATTACAAAACAATCCAAGTTATCATGTAGTAAATTCTTTATTTGAATTTTTAGATAAAAATAATTATCCAATCACTGAAGATGGAGATATTATTGCTTATAAGGGAATAAATAAGGATTGGACTGATTGTTATACCGGTAAAATATTAAATACTATTGGCGAAACAATTTCTATGCCAAGAAATGAAGTCAATGATGATCCAGAAGTGGCGTGCAGTCGAGGTTTCCACGTTGCTAACTGGGGTTTCAGTTGGTCATATGGAAGTGGTGGCCATATGATTATGGTATCTGTTAATCCTGAAGATGTAGTTTCTATGCCTAACGCATATGATTTTACAAAAATGAGAGTTTGCAGATATAAAGTGTTATCTAAAGTTGTTGAAGAAATGAAGGGTAAATTTTATAAACCTTCAGTTGACAATTCTGATACAGATGACGATAATGATGATGAATGTCATAATTGTGGTTGTGATATTTGTGGTTGTTATAATTCCGAAAATAATATTACAGAAGAATGCGATTGTTTCAATTATAGCTGTGATGAATATAATTCACATCATGAAAATTGCAATTGTAACTCTGATGATGAAGAATGTTGTTTTAAGGATTCTTTTAAATGAATAATTGGCGAGAATTTCGTAGAGAAGGTAGAGGTAAAAATGCCACGCTTGTTTGGAAAATTAAACAAGAAGGCGGTACTTTAGTTACTGAACATGGTCAATTAGATGGGGCCATGCAAACATTTTCAGATAAGCCGGGAGATAAAGGAAAGGCTGGTACTAAAGCTTATTTATCACCTGTAGATAATTGTTCCTTCCATGTTTTAAGAGAAATTCGAAAAAAGGAAGAAGCAGGATATTCAGAATTTATTGATGGTAAATATGTAACTGAAGTTGCTACATCTATAGATTTTAATAAAGTTTTACCTAAAAATTTTACAGGATATAAGCCGCAAACGGATATTTCTGAATCTACTTTAGAAAAAATTCATAAGGCAGGTAAAGCTAGATATACAAGGAAGTTTGATGGACAACAACATGCATTAGTAAAACATCCTTGGGGTTGGGAAATTTATTCTCGCCGTATGGATTTAAATACTGAAAAGTTTCCTAATCATATTATTGAATTAGATAATTTTGATATTCCTGTAGGTACTATTCTTGTAGGCGAGATGGTTTGTCAACGAGAAGATGGAACTGATAATTTTAAAGCTACTTCTAGAGTTTGTAGATCGGATGCTGAGGTAGCTAGAAAATTAGTTGAGGATAAAGAAGTTCCAGAACCATTATATTTAATTTTTGATATGCTTTTTTATGATGGAAAAGAGTTATCAGATGTTACTTATGACGATCGTGCTAAAATTTGGAGAGAATTTAAAGGTAATCTAATTAATCCGGTTACTTATCACGATATAAATCCTAATAATTGGATGGAAATTGCTAAAGAAAATCGTTGGGAAGGATTTGTTATTACTGATGGGGATAGTAAACCAGGAGATAAATTCTTTTCTTTTGATGGTACTGCACAAAGACCAAAAGGACATCATAAATTAAAACCAGAATCGAATACAGATTGTGTTGTATTTGCGGCAGCTTCAGGATCTGGTAAGAGGATGGGGCAGGTTGGAGCCGTATTTGTAAAGCAAATTCATCCAGAAACTGGGGAATTTTTTAATTGCGGCAAGGTGGGGTCAGGTTTTACGGAAAATGATATTGACGAGATGACAAAAATGTGTAAGGATAGGGGTATCCCAATTTTTGAAAAGGATAAGGACGCATTAAAAATTGATCTTCAAGACACATCTCATGATATTGTTGTTGAAGTGAAATTTTCTGAACGTCAAGAGGATACTAATAAATTTCGTTTTCCGGTTTTTATAAGAATCCATGGCGATAAAAAGCCGTTAGAGTGCGTAGCAGATGTATAGTACTGCAAATTCGTTACGTGACTAACTGACATATATAAGCCATTTCGCTACATGCATTTTTTCCACACACCTTACCTCACCTCAGAAAAACCGTAATGATTTTGAATAGTTCACTTTTGGCACAGAATATGCTAAAGTTGGGATCGTCCTCAATAGGAGAATTGATTTCAAATGAAAATGTTCGGAGTACATTGCCTGCTTTGTCAAGGTGATTTAGAAATATTACAGATAGTAAATGGTGGACTTCATACCAAGTGCACAAATTGTGGCCATATTGGTCGTCCAGAAATTCGTCAAATAAATAATACAATTTATTCAAATTTTACTAGAAATCCGAAAAATCCAAGAAAAGCTGTAGACGTTCAGTATTCTAGAAGTAATAGACCTTTTTCTCCTCCGCAATCGAGTAAAACTCCTAGTGGAACGTGGAATAAGGATTCATTTTTACCAGCTTCTTATAAAAAAATAGGATAATATATCTAAAATATGATTGGATATATAAATGATGAATGGATTCACCTTTTAATAATAGACATGATAAATATGAATCTATCTATGATCTTCAAATTATAGATAGAATTCCTATAATTATAAGAGTAAATGGAAGAAATTTTTCTCGTCTAACACGAAGATTAGATCGTCCATATTGTATTAAATTAATCAATGTATTTAAAAATACATTATTACAAACTATTCAAGTAATAGATGATGCTATATTTGGTTTTCAATATAGTGATGAATTTACTTTTGTCTTAAGAAATGATAGATCATACGAATATCAACCTTGGTGTCAAAATAAAGTACAAGATATCGCTAGTGTAATATCTAGTATGATATCAATTAATTTTTTTAAAAATTTGGTTTTAGAAGATGATTTAAATGAACTTGATGGCGATGCTATTTTTAAAACAAAAGTATTTGCTATGCCCTCTATTAATGAGGCAGTTCATCATATAATATTAAAACAGCAATTATGCTATGGTGACGCTGTATTTAGAGCGGCAAATGCAGAATTTACTAAAATATATGGAAAAACTGAAGCGAATAAAAGATTATTTGGCAAAAATTTAGATGAACAAATAGAATTATTACAATCTGAGTGTAATATTGATTATGAAAATTATCCTAAAGCATATAGATTTGGAATTGGAGCTTATAAAGTTCCTAAAATAATAAAAACTATAGATGGTGAAATTCAAAAAAATAAATGGATAATAGACTCAAATCTTCCTAGTTTTATTTTAGATAAAAGTTTTTTAAGTAATATAATATATTCTGGAGTTGACATTATTCGTGCTAATAGAGATATTAAAATAGACGATTGAATTTCCATTTTGGCTGATAAATTTGAAAAATTAGCCAAAAATCGTGGATATTGTGTATACCCTGCAGAATTTTCAAAAAATTCAAATAATAAAAACCATATTCTGATAAATAATAAAATCAAGCTAGAAACGCTTTAGCTAAAGTGAATCAATATTCTTCTGTTCCTGAGTGGTATTCTGGCACCCTTAAGAAATGACAAAAATGCCCTTGTCAATATAGTTGGCAGCGGTTACATTTCTAAATATAAATTTGTATTAAAAATTGCAGAAATGTTTAATTATAATTCTAATTTGATTAAACCTATAAAATTTCATTTATTAAATAAACCAGCTAACAAACCATTATTAGCCGGATGATTTACTGATCTTATAGAAAATTTAATTGGCAGAAAAATGTTGCATTTTGCAGATGGTCTTAAAATAATTAATTTTTAATTATTTTTATATTTTCACTTTAAAATAAAAATGAATAAAATGGCATTAGTATATGCGGCATTCATCTGCGGCAAGACTTCCAGTATATTTTATTCGAAATCGTCACACATGGATTGATTATCTCTCTAGTAACGGTTATAATAAAGCAAAATGTGCTGATTGTGGTTTAATTGCAATGCAGGACAAAGGTAGTTTAGGATACTTTGTTGCCGAGAACGAAGATCATGATGCATATTTAAGTTGCGAGCAGTTGATCATTAAAAATATAATAGAATAACTTTTTTTTAAAATACGTTTCAGACCCTAGACAATTTAAACTTTAAGACTTAATTGTTAATTACGACGATACGTTTATAAAAACCCAAGAAAGAAAAGAAAATGCTAACTGATGTACCTGAAATTGATCAAGCAGACCTTCAAAATATTTATAGCTATGCCATTGATAGTGGCACCAACGTCTTAATTTTAGGCCCTTCTGGTGGTGGAAAAACTCAAATGTGTTTTTCCGTTATCGCTAAGAAAAAATGCCGGCCGATTTACATCAATATGTCAGTACTAGAGCGTGTTGATTTTCAAGGTTTACCTGTTATTTCTGATGATAATAAAACTGTAAATTATGCCTGTCCTGACTTTTTACCTTTCGTTGATGTTAAAGTTCGAAAGCAAAAAGAAGCCATAAATACAATGATTTCTTGGCTAAATAAACAGCCAAATAAAAATATTGATTCTTTAGATAAATTTGATGCAATTAAATTTCTTGAAGGTGAAATTTCTAAAATTGATGCGGAAGAAGAAATCAAGCTTCTAAAGCAATCTGCTAATTCATTACCTAATAACGAAACTTTTAATGAATTAAAGGGTAGAATTAACGGATTAGATCAATCAGTTAATGAGGAAACTCCTATTGTCATTATGTTTGATGAAGTTGATAAGGGTATGACTGAAGTTTTAAATACCCTGTTAGAATTTTTGCAATTTGGATCAATTAATGGTCGTAAATTAAATATTCGTACTTGCATTATGACAGCTAACATGCCTGACGAATTTGCGCATTCAAATCAAATTTCTCATGCTATTACTAAGCGCGGGTTAACTTTTCAACTAAAGTTAAATTTTGAACAATGGGTTTCTTGGGCTGTCAATAATGGTATTAGTCCATTGATTACCGGCTTCTTACGTCAAAATAATTCTTATCTATACAAGACGGCTAATGGTGATGATACAGCTTATGCTTTACCATCTCCTAGAACTTGGGAAATTGCTAATAAAGTTATTAAATTCTTCGAAAAGGAAAAAGAAGAAAATATTAATGAAGAATTGCGTTTGAAATTAGTTTCAGGGGCTGTTGGTTCTACTGCTGCAATTCATTTTAATAATTGGTATAAGCATTATCATCAACTTGATCCATTTATTAATGATTTAATGGAAAAGGGTGTTTATCCAACTAAAACCAAACCAGATATGGCTACTGAAGATATTTTTATCTGCGCTTTGTCTGCTTGTTCTAAAGTTGAATCTGTACTTAAGCCTGATAATCGTCCACAAATTGAAAAATATGTAAAAAATGCTTTTAATTGGTTAGCTACGTTACCGCCTGATGTTCAAGTTGGATCTATTCGTATGGTTTTTGGTGGTAATTTTAATGCTTCTAAAGGTCTTGAAGGTGTAATTCAAAAGTATAAGTTATCTGAAATACCTGAATTTACCAATGTGTTTATTGATATTGATAAGAATTTTAGGAAATGGGAGAAATTAAATGCTGAACGATCCGCAGAACTTAGTAAGTCAAAGTGATTTTGATCGTTTAAACGAAAAAATCTCTGCAGCTAAAAGCATAATGGCCCGAAGTGTTGATCACGGAGGTATGCCATTTGTTTACTCCTTTATTGCTACTAAAAAGCATTATCTAGACGATTTTACTAAAATTGGTAGAGGTAAAAAATCTCAATCAGAAGATGGTAAAACCGATGGAGCTGGTTTAGAAAAAGTTGAAGGTACTGCTGCAACTAATGGTAAGAAATATTTCTGGTATCCTGCGTTTTTAGAAAAATTATCAATTAATGAATTAAAGATAATTTTTTGTCATGAAACGTATCACATTATGATGCAGCATTGTAATCCATTGAGATCTTTTGGAAAGAATCATGGAATTTGGAATTTAGCTGTTGATTATGTAGTTAATGCATCTATTGAACATGATTTCAGATGCAATAATGGAGACAGAAATAATTTCACAGCTAATTGTGAAGCTGCTTACAAAAATAAAACAGAACATCCTATTTGGAATGGTAATCTTCATAAACCATATGTATTAGCTGATTTAATTGCTGATATTTTATCTTATAAAGGTTTATCAGAAGAAGAAAAAAATAAAAAACTAGAAGCGGAAAAGAAGAGTAATAATAAATGTACTTTTGTTGATTTTACTCTTTATAAACGTTCTCCAGAATCTATTTATGAAGAAATAATGAATGCATATAAATCATCAGGTTTATCTGATGGTGATTTAAATGATTTAATGGATTCATATCTAACAAATGATTCTCATTTAGATTCTGATTTAGATAAAAAGGCAATTTTTGAAGAGTTGTTAAGTGCAGCTACCGCCTCTAGGAAAATGTATGGTACTATTCCTGGTTGTCTTGAGGATACTTTAAATGAATTAGAAAATCCTAAACTTAAGTGGGAAGATATTTGTAGACAAAGTTTACAATATACCCGTCAAGAGTTTGGGGGTAGAAACGATTGGTGTCGATTTAGAAGGAAGTCTATACCTTTAGGTTTATATATTCCTAAGAAAAAAGATCAATTTATTCGATGGTTATGTTTACTGGATACTTCTGGTAGCATGTCTTTGGATGATATGACTTATGGAGTTTCTCAACTAAAAGTATTAGATAGTAGATCTGAGGGTATTGTTGTACCAGTAGATGCCGAACCCCATTGGAATAAAATGGTTAAGATTAAATCAATGTTTGATCTTCCCAAAATCAATTTGGCTGGCCGGGGTGGAACAGTATTTGATGAATTTTTCGACACCTATCAAAAACGAATCAAAGAACGAATTGATTTAATTATTGTAATTACTGATGGAGGTTTTCATTTAAATTGTAAAACTCCACCTGTAGATACAGTATTTGTAATTACTAACCAACATATGCCAGAAGTTCCATTTGGAAGAGTTGCACCATTAAGGTCAATTAATACTTAATTGAATTTCATATGATTATTTGTCATGGTTCTGATTGGCATGGTTGTCAATATAAAATTCCGTTAGATATATCAGGTAAAAACTATGAAGTTGTTACTCTATTTCCAAAAATAGATAAAGATTTTGATGTTTTTGTAATGACTGGAGATTTTCTTCCTAATAAAATTTGGGGAGCCAATCGAAATAAACATAAACTTGAAAAAGAAAAACATTTTCAAGCTGATTGGCTTCGTAAACAAGCTAAATCATTACAAGAATGTATTAAAAATAAACCTTTTCTATTTTGTGGCGGTAATCATGACTTTATTAATCCTTGCCGTATTCTTCAAGAATGTGGAATAAATGCGATTGATTTAACTGATAAAGTTGTAGATTTTATGGGTTTTACCTGGTATGGATTTCCTTATATTCCTGTTATGGAATATAATTGGAATTATGAAAAAAATTTAGAACAAATGCAATATGAAGGATCTATGATGATTAATAGATTAAAAGATTCTAATAAATTAGATTCTTTAGATATTATTGCTGCTCATTGTCCTTTGCATGGAATTTTAGATAAAGCTTCTAATGAAAATATTGGAAATTCAGTAATGAATTCTCTGGTATCATATAAATTACCAAGGCTTCCAAAATTGTATTTGTGCGGTCATAATCATGAAGATGGTGGTAAATTCACTTATTTAAATGGTTTAGATCGAACAACTGAAAGTATGTTCATTTCTAACGCTGCTACTACATACCGCATAATTGATCTTGACAATATGCCTGCATGTGCTTAAATTTATTACTGTATGAATAAGTTAAATAGTATAACTTATAGTTTACGAATATAAACAGGTATAAATAAAAATGCAACGTGCACGAATTAATATGTATCCGAAAGAAGATGATGATAAAGAAATTTATTATTTAGGAAAATTAAAAAGTCCAATTACCATAAATTTCAAAAATGGTGTGGCTTTTATGTTATATCCTGATGATGAATTTCCAGAACTTCATTTTTGTCCAATTGATCACCCCGATATTTCAGATGTTTTTCAATATTATGGTGTTCGCAGGTCTAATCCAAATAGAACTAAACATGGAAATTTACCTATAGAACTAAGTCTTAGGTATGAAAAAGATCCTAAGCCTGGAAATAAACCAAAAAGATTTTATATTGGCAGAATTCAATTTGATGGATACTTGGACTGTTCTAATGGCGTTGTATTTTTAGCTTTCATTTCTGATGAAGGTGAAGAAGAATTACAAATAGCCGTAGTAGATCCAGAAAAAAATTACGTTAAAAAAGCACAACGGGTAGAAAGAAAATAAAATGTCATTAAATAAAATAAAAAATGAGAATTCTAAAATGAAATTAACTAATCAGAGATCTGGTAAAGAAACTGAAGTGAATTCAAATATTCGTATTTCGTATTTTACAGTTCATACGAATAAAGGTATTGGATATGTTTGTGTTGCTTTATTAAGACCAGAAAAAGGCTCTACTAGTAATTCTTATCGGGCGGCTTTTTCTTCGTATTCTCCGTTAGATAACAAATCTTTTTCTAAAGTAAATGCCCGAAATGCTGCTATTGGTCGATTACTTTGTTGGCGAACTGATCGAAAAGATGTAACTGGAAAACAATGTGAAACAAATCCGCGTTTAGAGTTCAATTACGTGGATTATGATATTCAGACAGAGAAGAAATTGAACTTGAAGGATGTTTTCGTTCAAGCTTTAAATTTAGCTATGCACAACCGTAATGTTCCTAGTTGGGTTGAGCGATCTTCATTTATCGCATATGGGTTAGACCCGGTTATGGTGACTTCTATTGATGCGCCAAGTCCTGTTGTTTTTACGCGAGAATCACGAAATAAGTTAAAAAAACAACTTAACGGTCTTGACAATAAAGCAGTTTAAATCCATTATGAGTAGTAACAGGGCAAAAACCCAAGTAAAGGAAAAAATTAAAATGTCTGAAATTCTAAATAATCAAAATTTGCGAACTGTTCAAAGTCTTTATACAATTTCTCCGGATTTTCGAAATCAATTCGATAAGCTGGTAAAGACTGAAATTGCTAAGGCTAAGGATTTCTTGAATAAGTTGTCATTTGATGGCGTTGAAAAACAAGAAGCGCCAGAAGCTCCTACAAAGAAGCGTGGTCGTCCGGCTGGTTCCAAGAATAAGGCTCCAGCAAAGCCTAAGAAGGAAAAGAAACCTGAAGGGCAAGAACCAGCAAGTGCTCGTGAAAATGGAGATGTAACGCATAAAGCTGCCATTTTGGCCGCTCTAACTACATCTGCTGATGGGCTTTCAGCTGGACAAATTCTTGAAGCTATTACGGCGGCAAAGCATAAGCGCTATACTCCGCCAACTAAGGCTACTCTCTATACTACACTAAATGGTATGAAAAATGATGGTGTGGTTAATATGATTGGTGAGCGGCCGAATACTAAATATGTTGTAGCGTGATTTTATATACTACAAAAGTATATCTGAAAAAAGGCTAGATGATATAAGCTCATCTAGCCTTTTTTTATTTTAAGGAATTAAATGAAACATTTTGAAGATTTGTGGGTTGAATCAGAAGAATATACTAAATTATATTATAATGATCCTGTCAATTTAGTTATTGAAAAAGTAAAAATACAATTAGATAGTTTAATTAATTGTAATGACCAAAATAAAAAAATAGAAATAATTGGAAAAATATTATTAGATATTTCATTTATTTCCCAAAAATTAAATATTGATGTTTATTCAGCATTAAAAAAAGAAATTGAAGAATTAAAAATTGAATTATTCGATCCGGAATGATTGACATTTTAATTTAAATTACCTATATTACTGTAATGATTAAGATTTTAGCATTTTTAATATGCTTTAGTTTTGTTAATTTATCTTTTGCAAATGATAAGGTTAATGAAACATTAGAAAAGAAAATAAAACCTAATATAGATAAGGAAATACCATCATCGTTATGTGATTCATCTAAAATAAATTGGAAAATTAAAAATTACCTAAAATGAATAACTATTATAGTATATTTATATGAAAATTTTATTTTATAATATAGTTGAAAATATTACAAAAAGTAAATTAACTCATGTTAAATTACAGTTAATTGATGCTACATTTACAAAAATATTAGATAATAATCCTAAATTAAAAATAGGAACTGCTTTAGAAGACAGTTCAGATAATATTTTTAGAGTAACAGGTTATTATGGAGATTATATCGTACTTCATTCCGATAAATTAGGTAAACATCCTGTAGGAAAATATTTATTCTGTAAACAAATTATAAATGTTTAAAATTTTTTCAGAAACAGATAAACTAGGAACTATTTATTGGTATATAGAGGGCACTTTCATACTTCATAGAGAAGATGGGCCTGCGGTTGAATGGTATACCGGGGATAAATTTTGGTATTTAAACGGAAAAACTCATAGAGTAGATGGACCGGCTATAGAATATGCCAATAGAATTAAAGTTTGGTGTCAAAATGACATGCGTCATAGGACAGATGGACCGGCTGTAGAATATAGTAATGGAGAAAACCAATATTGGTTATATGGAATATATTACGAATATATTCGAACTAATGAAGAATGGATTATATTTCAGATAATTAATTAATATGAGTAAAGTATATTCAAAAATTGATTCTAGTGGCAATATATCTTGGTATAGAGAAGGGACAAATTTTCTTCATAGAGAAGATGGACCCGCCATAGAATATTGGAATGGAGATAAAGAATGGTATCAAAACGGATATCTCTATAGACTAGATGGTTCAGCAGTAGAATATGCTAATAATTTTATGGATAACGAATATTATTTAAATGGACGATGATATCCAGATATAAAAACGGATGAAGAATTTATTATATTTCAAATAATAAATTAAAATGCTAAAAGTTTATTCAAAAATAGATGAATATGGAACTTTTTTTTGGTATAAAGAAAATACGGATATTCTTCATAGAGATGACGGTCCAGCTGTAGAGATGGGTGATGGATTTAAGTGTTGGCATCAACATGGTCATCTTCATAGAGTTGATGGTCCCGCAATAGAATGGCCGGATGGACACAAAGAATATTGGTTAAATGGACAATGGTTTTCAGATATTAAAACTGATGAAGAATGGATTATATTTCAAATAATAAATTAAATTATGATTAATTAGAAATTATAATATAATGAATATAATTCAATTATTCGGATGGATTGGAACAATTTTATTATCTGTTGCTTGTTTTCCACAATTATATCAAGTAGTTAAAGCTAAAAATGCTATAGGATTACATTGGTATTATCTCATTTTAGTTTTAGTTGGAATGAGTTTAATGTTAATTTATGTTTTATTTACAACATTTAATATACAATTAATATTAAGTTATACAATTCAATTATTAATATTTTCAATTATTATATATTATAAAAAGTATCCTAAAAATTTAATTTAAAGCTTGTTGTAATAAATAACATGCTTCTTCGGATTTTGAATGAATACCCATTATCATATCATCTAATCCAAGAGTCATTTCATCTAATTTTTTAAGATTTTCATATGTGATTTTAGATATATTTAAAAATTCTTTTTCTACTGCTAAAGAACGTTCTAAAATACCTAAATTATTAACTTTATTAATAATTTCATTGACAATTTCGGCGTGCATCACTATATTTAAAGATGCAGGCCCAAATAATCCTATAGTTTTTTCAGCCGCTTTATCAGATGAATCTTGAGCTGATTCATATAATCTTTCTAAGAGTAAATGATCTCCATAGAAAGATGAGCCTTTTGTTTGCCAATGCCCTGATTGATGTATAAAATATAAAGCTCTAAGATGGGCAATATAAGTATTCATTAATTTTAAAACAGGATCATTAGCGTATTTTTTCATATCTCTATACGATATTATAGATATCAGTATTTAATTAAATTGGGTAAAATGAAAAAAATTTTAGTACCAAATGATGTACAAATTGCAGTAATTGGTGATATTCATGAACATTCTGAGCAATTTTTTAAAATTTTAGATCAAATAAAACCTTCCAAAAATACTTGGATTGTATCATTAGGCGATGTGGGTGAAAAAGGTTTTGGTGAGAAAGAATTTAATTCTATTACTGATAAATTAATGGAATTATCATATCTAAATATAGGATACGCTTGCCGTGGAAATCATGAAATTAAAATGATTAAACGCAATAAAAATGATTTATCCTGTCAACTTCAATGGTGGAAAAAACAACCTTTAAGTATTACATTTGAATTTGCATCAGGTGCATTATTAACTTGTTTACATGCCGGTGTTTTACCTTCAATGTCTTGGGAAAGTATTCAAAATAATACTGAAGTTGTATATATTAGAGATATTGATTCAAATTTACGAATGATTCCGTTAGTTTGGCAAGTAATTAACGGTGTAAAAACATTAATTCCTGCAAAACCTGATGGGAAAAGTTGGCATTCGTATTATGATGGTAGATTTGGTTATATTGCATCTGGCCACAATGCTCAAAAAGATGGAATTGCTAAATACTATAATTATTCATGCAATTTAGATTCAGCTGTTTTTGATACTGGAATTTTAACAGCTCAAATGTTTACTTCTGAAGGTAAATTAGGTGAACAAATTACTGTAACTGGTACACCGTTTAAGCCAAAATTAAACGTTAAGGAATAATATGTCTGAAAAACCAATATCACTTTCATTATATTGTTGTAATTGTGATTCTCTTATTGATGTAAAAGAGCAAGAATTAATGAAAGAAAATCCTCCAGAACATATAGTTAATTTTTTAATCAAACATAATAATTGTATATTAGAAGGATTTATTAATGGTCGTTCTATTGGCGGTATGAAAAATAAACTAAAAGACAATAACAATAATATAAATTAATTATGAATAAGGAAAGTGATAAAATAATTGAAATAATTTTAAATTATTTAGAAAATAAATTTAGTCATTCATTTAAAATAAAAAAAGACAATGACTGGAATATCAATACTTATTGGTATCCTAAATTTTATTGTTTTTGTAAAAAATGTAATTATAATTTATTTATATGTGTGAAGAATATTAATACTAAAAAACTAGGTAGTGAGGAATCATTCATTGATAATTATTGCAAAAATATTTTTATAAAAATCAATGAAATTAAATTTATTATAAGGATCATAAATCATGATGGTAAAATTACCTCTAAAACAGTTAGAGAATACGATAATGAATCTGCATTATTAACCTGTAATCAATATGTAATTCAAAAAATTATTGAATAAATGATAGAAAATATAATTAAAAATTATCTAGAAGATAAATTTCATCATTCTTTTCGTATGGAAAATAAATCAGAGCGTTCAATTAGTGAATCTTATTGGTATCCTAAATTTGATTGTATTTGTAAAAAATGTAATTATACTATATTTATATGTGTAGTTAATATTGCTCTAGATATAGATTTAATTCAATTTGAAGATATAATTAATATTCATTGTAAACATAATTTAATAAATATTAATGATATTAAATTTATAATATGTAGTAGATACAGTGAAAATGATAGATTGAAATCAATTCAACAATTTGATAAAGAATCCGATTTATTAACTTGTGAACAATATATTATTAAAACTATAGTTGAATAAAATGTTTAAAAAGATAATAAATAAATTTAAATTACCTTCACCCAAAGAATTAGGAAGAAGTGACTATAACGCATTACCAATGAGAAATTTTAATCATAATAATATGTATACGTGGGAAGATTATTATGAAGAATTAAAAATAAAATATCCTATAAGGTATTTTATTTTTCATTTTTTAAAGAGAAAAATTGATCATAAAATTATTAATCGATTATCAAGATTAAAATATTATATCATATATTAGATTTAAGAAATAAAGATAACGAATATGAATACGGGTATATTGATGCTGATTATAAAATATTATATAGCTTAATGGCTATTTTAAATGAATTTATTCAAGCTCAAGATACAGCTAATAGAATAATTTATTTACAAAAGGAATTAACTTTAGATCCCGATTGTAAAAATTACAATTGGAACGAAAGTATCAAAATTTGCCAGGAATTATTAAATATCCAATATTGGTGGAATGTTGAACGTCCTAAAATAATAAAATTATCTTATAGTGATCCTATTTATGATTTCGATTTTACAAACAAAATTAGGCGAACAGATAATGAAATGATGAAAAAATTAATTGATTTACGTGAAATGATGTGGTTATCATGAATCGTCGTTTGGATTTATCACCATGACTTGGTTCTCCACCACTGATTATATCTTATACAGATTTACAACCATATAAATATGTTTATAGAGATGATTGTGGGCAAAAACATGTTTGCTGGATTCACGGTCATTATATAGCTCCACCGAATGGATTATATAAATGTACTGAAGTTGAAAATATTTTAGTGTGTGAAGCTCCGTTTATTTATTATAAAAGTAATAATGGAAAATTTCCTATTCGTCATACTCACAATACTCGAAAAAATAAATGTAAAAAAATGAAATAAAAATAAAATGTTTATAAATAATATAATATCAATAATACGTTTTTATAAAATATTTATTGGCACCTGGATAATCGGCACCTGGATAATTGTAGGAGTTTTAGGATATTTTATATTCGTTAGACCTGAACGACTTAGGCGTAATAATTTAAATTTAAAGAAAAATTCTAATGAAAGTGATTTAAAATGATTGGACGATTTTTATGTTTTCTTGGATGCCATAAATGGTCTATGGGTTTTGGAAATATTGCACTTTTTTGCGATCGATGTAATCAAAAACTCTCTTGGCCTTCACCTAAATATGACGCAGAGCCAGCTCACATGCGCTGTTTAGTATGTAATAAACATCGTAATACAATAAATACCGTGGGTCATGATTTTGAATTTGATATTCGAAGATGGATTTGTTCGAAAAAATGTCATAATCAAATTAATAATATTCCTATTCTATAACCGAATCTATTACTTCTATTATTTTTTCTAAGGATAATTTACTTCTTGTACCATCTAAATGCCTTGGACTACCGCCAATACTACTAGAACCACCCCAACCTTCTTCTAATTCATTTAATTTTTCATACATTTTAATTAAGTTAAAATTACTAACAAAATCGCTCTTTTTTGCCAAAGAAACTGCTAAACTATCATTTTCTAACGGTCTAACTAGTACAATTTTATTGAATCCAGCAGCATAAAGTGTAGAATAAATGTGCGGATTATCTGATTGAACTACAACATAATCATTTTGATTTCTTAATATTTTATATTCTGAATTAATTTCTTGTTTAGCTATTTCTAAACCAGCTTCTCCGTCAACATATTGATCAATTCTTCGCAAGGTAGCTTCAAGAATGTATTTTAAATTACCATTAGATATTTTTTCATAATTAGACTTATCGGATTTAAAGTCAATTTCTACCGCACTAACCCATTCTACCGTTTTTGTCATACCGTTTATGCATATAGCTCCTGCATGAGCATCAGCAACGCCTATAGCATTAATTAATTTAATTACTAATGGTTCCTTTACTCTATCTGGATTTTGAAGAATCCAAACAGTCATAGCTACATCGATATCACAATCATTTAAATAAAATGTAAATTTACTAGGATCTAAACCAAGTAAAACTGCTACGCGCGCTTGCTCACATGCAGCAAGTGTGCAATATCGTAAACATCCGGCATGATGATCAAAGGAAAATTTATTATTTTCAGCATCAATTTGTGGTCCAGAAACTGCTCCATCAATTGCAATAGAATAACTCGGTAGCTCATTTAATTCCCAAACTCGTCCACGTTCAATTATAATATTCATTGTAAGTACCAGTTCCTTTTAAAACAAAAAGCAGGAACGGCTTAATTTTTAATTGCCATTGCTGCTTTAATAATATATCTGAGTAGGCCCAGAATCAATTAAATAGTAAAAGCGGCTTGACATTTATCATATAAAATGCTAAACTTAGATCTCGAATTGATGATAAATAATATTTTATTATATATAAATTTTAATATTTAAATGTAAAAATCAAAAAATCGAGAAAGAAAAAAATTACAATTATTCGCGCGCGCTCCCGCCTGCGCTCCTGTGTACGCTCCCGCGCGCGTAAGATCTTATATACTAGATCTAGTATATTAATATATTAAAGATCTAATATGTAAAATAAAACCATATATTAGTATGAGTTTACGAATACTAATATATAGCAGTTTTTGAATATTTAAATTAAATTTTAAAACACTAATATTAAAATTAATAAAATCAAGTTATATTAAATAATTATAATCTAAAATCCAGATCTTGGATGAGTTTTGCGAATCCAAGATCTAGCAGAATTTTGAAAATACAAAACACAGTTGATCAAATTCTATTAGATTATTAATATCCAGACTCATAATTAAAGTTTATGTAAATAATAGAACTCAAATGAAGAACTAGTCATCCTGAATCTGAAAACGTTTTAAAACTGATTTAAAACGATCTTTGATTAAATAAAATAAATGCCCAAATTACTTCCCGGAATAAACGAATATTTAGAACAGATCAATGATAACAAACCTGTAACCGCAAAAGGTTTAGAAGATCTGGTATATAAAATTATTGTTCATACAGGATTATCTTATACAACTTGTGAGGCTATAGTTAAAGAATATTTTCAATTAATAAGAAATGAAATGTTAAATGGAAATATTGTATATATTCAAGATATAGGTAAATTATATATTCAGTGTCCAAAAAACGGAACAAGCAAGAAAAAAATAATGCCTTTAATAAAACCTTTTAAAAAAATGAAAAATTGGTTAAAATATGTTCAATCAGAAGAATGAATTAAATAATAATCAAGATGAAGAAATTAAAAAAGCTTCATCGAAAATTTTAGCCGGATACGTTGTAACTTATAAATTATTAAATATTTATAAAGATCTTAGCATTAAGTGTATGGAAGAATTAATGAACCGCAGATCCGCAGGTGATAATTTTAAATTTGAAGATTATATTGAAGAACAAATAAAAGATATCCCAAAACCAAACGATCTAACGAATATTTCTAAAATATTAGGAAAAGGTATAATTTAAATGAAAACTTTACTAGTTCAAGATTATCTACGTTCAGGTAAAACTTTAAATGATCTTATCATTGAACATGGAGTATATTCAAATATAACCAATGGAAAAATTGGATTATCCTATGATCAAATTGAATCAAGGCCATCAGATCCATTAGCTTGTGAATGCAGAGGTTTAATTTTAGAAGAAAATACTTATAACATTGTAGCGTTTCCGTTCAAAAGATTTTTTAATCTAGCCGAAGAATCCCTAATTCCTAAAGATTTTGATTGGAATTCGGCAAAAATTTATAATAAAATTGACGGAACACTCTGTATAATTTATAATTATAAAGATTGTTGGTACATGGGCACTAGGTCAAAACCTGAAGCCGATGTAGGTATTGATGGTGGAATGTTGACATTTTCAATGCTATTTGATCATACTGTAACTGAAATGTATATAAATCAATATTATAAAACATATAATATTAATCCTTCGGGAAAGAAAAATATTCAAGATTTAATGAGTTGTTTTGGTGAAGATGCTAAAAAATATACATTTATGTTTGAATTAACAAGTCCATTAAATAGAATTGTATGTAATTACTATGGTTTAAATTTAACATTATTGGGAGTAAGAGATAACGAATCATTTCAGGAACAAAATCCTGAAATTTGGTTAAATGATAAAACTGAATTATATGGGTTAAAAACTTCTGAAGTATTTTCATTTAAAGATATAAATGAAACTATTAATACTGTAAATTCTTGGAAGCCTGAAGAAAAGGAGGGTGTTGTAGTTGTAGATAAGAATTTTAATAGAATAAAAATTAAAAGTATAGCTTATTCTTTATTTAATAAAATGCGAGATAGTCTTTCAACTTCTGTTAGAGGTTGTATTGAAGCTATTTTATTAGGTAAAGATGATGATTTAATTGGAATGATGCCTCCAATAATTTCTGATAGATTAATTAGACTAAAACCTGCAATTCAAAAAGTTTTTACTCAAACTGAAATTGATTTTAATGAAATTAAAGATGTAGAAAATATGAAAGAATTTGCTGGGTATGCTGAATTTAAACTTTGGCCAGCAGCTATGTATGCTTTAAAACGTAAAAAAATAGAAAATATTCATCAATTTGCCTTAGGTCGACAACAAAATGGTAAAATTTCTTCTGGATCTTTAGATACAATATTATCTTTATGTGAAAAAGTTGACCCGTCATTAAAAGATTTAAAACCACAAATAAATAATTAATAAATAAAAATGAATAAACCAATTAAATTTACATCAAAAATTAGCATAGAAAACATTGATGAAAATGATAATAGATATGATTTTTTAACTAAAACATGTAAAGAATATGGTTTTATTAGAAATTTAAATCAAATTGATAATTATTATGAAGGATTAGATAATGATTATAATTCATTAAAATCTAGAATTATTTTTTTGTTAAAACTTCTTAAAAAAGAAAATATATTAGTAATAGACTATCAAATTTATGCTTTAGTTTATGATAATAAAGTGCACGGAATATTAGCATGAATATCCAAAAACAATTAACAACAGAATTAGTTCAATATATTTTATATAGTTTTGGATTTGGACAAAATATTATATATGATACCATAGGAATATATAAAGAAAAATATAAAACAAATTATAATATAAAAATAGAATATGAAGAAAATATAGTTAAAAAACATCCAATTTATTCTGCTTCAATGAAAATTTCAGAATCAAAATTACATGTTTCAGCTGCATCTTTGAATTACGCAGATGAAATAAGCTATATTGCATTATTTAAAATGGATAATTTTCCTCTCTATGGAATAAAATTAGATTTGACAGATGGTTTAGGATATAGTATATTTTTAATATCCAAATCACCAGGATCTTGGAATAAAATATCTATGTACGACAAAATTGTAGCTTGTGCTGGAATTGAAAAATTAAATGATTCTGGTGGTTTTTGGGAAAAAGATAGTCCAGAAGAATATTATAATAATCTAGTCGAACTTGCAGAAATGTAACGCTTGACAAATTAAAAAATCGGAGATAAAATAGATGCAACTAGGATTTTTTTATGAAAATTTATATTGCATCCAAAATGCCCATTGCTACTTTGCGAGAAAATTATTCACAAGGTCCACCGGCTGATTTTTTAATAGATGACTTATTAGAAATTTCTGAATTAAATACTACATGTATATTAAATGATTTGGAAATCGCTCTGAATAAAATAAAAACCAAAAAAGCTAATTTTATTTATGAAATAGAAATAAAGGAAATTAAAAATTATGGTTACAATAAGTAAACTAGGATCTGAATTGGATTCCGTTACTGTTAAAATAAATAATAAAATTTATAATTTGTCAGAAAATTCCGATAAATTTGAACTTTATTTAGCAGTAAAAGAACTATCAAGAGTTTTATTGCAGTCACAGATGAAAAAATAATAAAATGAGCTCTTCACCTTTTTTGTATAAAAATTCAGAAATTATTAAAGCTCACATTAATAAGCTTAAAAAACTTAAAATTGATAATTTAATTAAAATTCATGAACTCGCACAATTGGAAAAACTAGAATTCGAATTAGTCGAGATAGAGAGCCGCGAACGACTAAATAAATGTTAGTTTTTAACTATTTTTGAGGGTTTTCATGAAAAATGATGATGATTTTGTAAACGAATATATTTCCGAATGCATTGATCGTGGAATAAAAACCACAAAAGATATATGTAATGAAGCTAGAAAAGAAATGGATTCTATAGATAAAAAATTAATAGAAGCCAATAAATTAAGAATTAGATTTAAAAACTTAAAACAGGTTTTAAAAAATTTTAATCATGAATCTGTTCGTAAAAATCGTACAAATGATCATACTGTGATATTAAACCAAGGCGGCGATATTACTAAATCATTCTTTTATGAAGTTATGATTAAAATTTGTGATTATATTGATTCTTCTGAATCACCATTTACTACTAGGGAAATTGCTAATCATGTTTCTGGAATAGAAAATGCTTCTGATACTTTTTTGTGTATTAAAGAATTAGCTGATAATGGTATCATTCTTCGTAATGAAGAACGTCAAATTATTAAAGGTCCTAAATGGAATGAACGTCCGCAATTATTAAATAATAAAACTGCATAATATTAATGTTTAGTGTTTTAATACTGTTGTTATTAAGTAGTATGTTAATAACTATATTATATAATATACTTTTCTTTAATAAAATAAAGAAAAAACAAATAAATTGTTTTAAAAATGTAGGTTCAGCTGGAATTGCTGAAACGGAAATAACGTTACTATATGGAATAGCTTCATTTAAAATAAATGAAAATCTTTTTTATACTGATCTTCAAAAAATGCTGGATGTGACAAAGCCGGAAGCTGTAACGGCATTTGGTTCTATCTATGAACACATGATGGTGGTAGAAGCCTGCGCTCCAAAAGGCATACATGTGATGGTAGAAAAACCATTGGCCACCAACTTGGCACATGCCCAAAAAATGGAAGAGCTGGCAAAAAGATACAATATCCACCTGCTCACGAATTATGAAACATCCTGGTATCCTACAACAGAAAAAGCATATCAACTCGCCAATGACAGCAATTATATGGGCGCTATCAAAAAAGTGGTGATTCATGAT
>Ga0207674_10000205_pt1 | contig 73346 bp, 62 predicted proteins | sample KBSCornC72_FD_184303 | JGI IMG/M metagenome (GOLD analysis project Ga0207674, IMG submission 184303) | Corn rhizosphere microbial communities from Kellogg Biological Station, Michigan, USA - KBS Corn C7-2 (SPAdes) (version 2) | ecosystem: Host-associated > Plants > Roots > Rhizosphere > Soil ...
CGGCTGCTGCTCGACGCGGGTGTCAAGACGAGCGCGTCGGGCGGACCCGACTACTATCCGTCGATCGGCGACGAGGCGCTTCGCGCGAGCGACGCCATGCTGATCACGCACGGTCACGAGGACCATGTCGCCGCGCTCGGCTGGTGCCTCGAGCATGGCTTTCGCGGGCGCATCTACATGACCGCGCAAACCGAGCGCGAAGCCGATGAGTCGCTCGCCGGCTACGCGACGCCCGCGCAGCGCGAGCTCGTGCGCGCCGCGCGCATCGACCGCCTGCCGGTGAACGATGGCACGCTGTGCATCGGCGGCCTCACCATCACGACCGGCCGCTCGGGCCATATCGCCGGCGGCGTGTGGTGCATGGTGAGCGATGCGCATGCGCGCTTCGCTTTCTGCGGCGACATCGTGCCCGCGAGCCCGGTGTTCGCGATGGACCCGCTGCCGCGCTGCGACGCCGTTGCGCTCGACGCATCCTACGGCGACGACGACGTGCCCGCGCGACAGCGCGCGACCGAGATCGCGGAATGGGTCGCGGCGCAGGCGCGCGGCTGCGTGCTTCCCACGCCGCGCTACGGCCGCTCCGCGGAATTGCTTGCGATCGTTCCGGGGCCCCTCGCGCTCGCGCCGGGCATGCGCGAAGCGCTGCGCACGCAGCTCACCGACGCCGCATGGCTCCACGCCGACGTGGCGCGCGCCCTGGTGCCGCGTCTCGAGGAGGCGATCGAATGGCAGGCCGGTGATCCACTGCCCCGAGCGGCGCTGATCTGTCACGACGCCATGGGCCTCGCAGGTCCTTCCCGCGACATCCTCGCGACCGCCCGCGCCGAGCGGCATCCCACGCTGTTCACGGGCCATCTGCCGAAGGGCAGTCCGGGCGAGCGCATGGTCGACGCCGGCGTCGCGGCGTGGATCCGCCTGCCGACGCACCCGACGTTGCGCGAAAATGCCGCGGTGGCAAGCGCCACCGGCGCGCGCATGGTTCTCGGTCATTCGTGCGAGCCCGCGGCGCTCGCGCGCCTGGCGCGCCACCTTCCCGCGCTGCGCGTCGATGTTCGAACCGGCGATGCCGTGACGATCTAGGGCCATCGATGCGCATCCTGATCGGCAACGACGACGGCTTGCAATCGCCCGGCCTTGCGCTGCTCGCGAGGGCGGCCGAGGCGCTCGGCTCGGACATCTGGATCGTGGCGCCGGATCACAAGTGGACTGCCGCGAGTCATCACCTGTCGTTCGACGCCGACCTCACGCTCACGCGCAAGGACGAGCGCGTGTACGCGTGCTCCGGCACACCCGCGGACGGCGTCATTGCGGCAATGACGGTCCTCTTCGCCGACGGTGCGAAGCCCGACCTCGTGCTCGCCGGCATCAACGACAAGCGCAACGTCGGCGAGGACATCGCCTATTCCGGCACGCTGGCGGTCGCGCGCGAAGCGACGTTCTTCGGCGTCCCGGCGATCGCTCTCTCGCGCGCGACGCGCTGGAACGACGCGCCCGACGAGATCGCGGCGCTGCGCCGCCTTCTCACCACGCTATGGGAGAGCCACCGCGACTGGGCCGCGCGGGGGCACTGGCTCAACGTGGTGCTCCCCGATCGACTGCCCGCGCCGATCGTCCAGACCCGGGTCGGCAGCGACAAGATCGGCGGCCAGTGCGACGTGCTCGAGCGCGGCGACGACCGCATCCGTTTCCGCCTGCGGCGCGGACGTCCCGGCACCACGCGGCCCGACGACGAGAACGCCGCCGTGCAGGCAGGCAACATCGCGGTCGTGCGGCATGCGTGGCACTGTGAAGCGCCGCTGCCTGCGCTCCTCGTGGAGCACTGGAACCGCGCCGTCGGCGACGACGCGCCCGTCGCGTAACGCGCGGATCAGCCGCGCAGGGCGGTGAGCAGCGCGCGGATGTCGTCGGCCGATGCGGCAAGGCTCTGCATCAGCGCGGGGTTGTCGATGCCCGGCACGTCGCGCTCGACGTGTGCCGGATACCGCGGCGGGTTGCTTTGCAGCGCCACGCGATTGGCGAGGGTCACGACGTCGACCAGCTGCCGCGGCGGCACCGAAGGGTGGTGGTCCTCGTGCTCGCTCACCGCACGCAGCGTGGCCTCCGACACGTGGAATTCGTGCAGCACTGCCTGTCCGATCGATCCGTGCCACTCGTGGATGAGCGCGTCGAGCTCCTGCGGGTGCTGCACGAGCTCGGCGTAGGCGCTGGCGCGCGACAGCAGGTAGAAGCGCCCGATGTCGTGCACGAGGCCCGCGAACAGCGCCTCGTCGGGGTTGAGCCGCGACTCCTTCTTCGCCATCACGTAGCTGATCGCGGCGACCTCGAGGCTGTGCCGCCACACCCACTCGGCCTGCTCGTGGAACACCTGAACGTCCTTCGCAGCGCGCAGCTGCTCCATCGCGAGCGCCACGGCGGTGGAGCGCACGACGTCATGCCCGACGCGCATCACCGCGTTGCGGACGTCCGAGATCGGCTTGCCGCCGGGATTCATCGCCACCGAATTGGCGATCTGGATGAGGCGCGCGGGCAGCAGCGGCTCGGCGCTGATCACGTGCGCGAGGCGCTCGGCGTCGATCGCCGGGTCCGCCAGCGCCGAGCGCACGCGGATCGTCGCCCCGGTGAACGTCGGAAACGATATCTGCTTGTTCGAGAGATCGCTGGCAAGCGCCTGCAGGAAACGGTAGGCGCGTTGAGCCGGGTCGCTGTCGGTCATGGCGGTCGGGCCGGACGATGGCAAAACTTACCACACCGTCGCGCGATGAGGTGACCGCAGGCCGGACGCGCGCCGGGGCAACGCGCTATCCGGACTCGTCGTCCACGCGGGCGCCCGACGCGCGAAGCACGCGGAGCGCGACCGACAGCGAGTACCCCCGTGACAGCAGGAAGCGAACCTGGCGCGCTTTCTCGCGCTCATCGCGCGGCGCAGTGCCGTACCGCCGCGTCCATAGCGCGGTCGCCTCCGCGAGCTCCTCGCCGGCGGTCAGCGAATCGAGCGCGCCGCGCGCAGCATCGTCGGCAACGCCACGACTCCTGAGCTCGTGGGCAATCGCCCGCCGGCTGAACTGCCCGCGACGGCTGTGCACGAGCGCGTCGGCGTAGCGCCGATCCGACAGATAACCCTGGGCGGTGAGCTCGTCCAGCGCGCGTTCGATGGCCTCGGCGTCGCCGCCACGCGCGCGAAGCCGCGCTGCAAGCTCCGCACGCCCATATTCGCGGCGCGCGAGCAATCGGATCGCTTGCGCCTTAATCGAGAGCGCCGGCCGTGCCGAGGTCGCTCGACCGGGCCGCGCCGCGCGCAACGTCGTCCTTACGCGTCGGCGCCTTCCGCGCCCGGCTTGATGCGCGTGGGTGAAGGCACGTTGACGGCCTGGCGGATCTTGCCTTCGATCTCCTCGGCGATCTCCGGGTGCTCGCGCAGGAACTCACGCGCGTTGTCCTTGCCCTGCCCGATCTTGTCACCGTTGTAGGCATACCACGCGCCGGATTTGTCGACGATGCGCTGCGCCACGCCGAGCTCGATGATCTCGCCTTCGCGCGAGATGCCCTCGCCGTAGAGGATGTCGAACAGCGCCTCCCGGAACGGCGGGGACACCTTGTTCTTCACCACTTTCACGCGCGTCTCGTTGCCGATCATTTCCTCGCCCTTCTTGATCGAGCCGATGCGGCGGATGTCGAGACGCACCGACGCATAGAACTTGAGCGCGTTGCCGCCCGTGGTCGTCTCCGGATTGCCGAACATCACGCCGATCTTCATGCGGATCTGGTTGATGAAGATGACGAGCACGTTCGCGCGCTTGATGTTCGCCGTGAGCTTGCGCAGCGCCTGGCTCATCAGGCGAGCCTGCAGGCCGGGCAGCTGGTCGCCCATCTCGCCCTCGATCTCGGCCTTGGGCACGAGCGCGGCCACCGAGTCGATGACGATGATGTCCACACCGCCGGATCGCACGAGCATGTCGGCGATCTCCAGCGCCTGCTCGCCCGTGTCGGGTTGCGAGATCAGGAGCTCACCGACGTTGACGCCGAGCTTGCCGGCGTACACCGGATCGAGCGCGTTCTCGGCGTCGATGTACGCCGCGACGCCGCCCTGCTTCTGGACCTGGGCCACGACCTGGAGACACAGCGTCGTCTTGCCCGAGGACTCGGGACCGTACACTTCGACCACCCGCCCGCGCGGCAGGCCGCCGACGCCGAGCGCGATGTCGAGGCCCAGCGATCCCGTGGACACGACCTGGAGGTCGTTCTGGATCTGGGCCTCGCCCATCTTCATGATGGAGCCCTTGCCGAACTGCTTTTCGATCTGGGCGAGCGCGGCGGCGAGCGCCTTGCCTTTCTGGTCGTCCATGGCGTTGTCGAACGGGGGCATGCGGAGACTCCTGAGTATCGCCCGGCAAGCGGCCGGGGGGCTTATCGCACGCGATGGTGCCATAGAACGATCGTTCGACGCAAGCCTCCTTTCGGGCTAGGCCGGATGGCGGGCCCGGGCCCGGCGGTGAGCGGCACCGCCCGGCGCCTGGAGCCGTGAACGCTCGGCTGCCGGACGCCCTGCGGCGGGCGCGACGTCCCACGAAGCGGCACGCGCGGCGACGCCAGCGATGCTTGCCGCCGCGGCCGGCCGCATTGACCGTCCGCGGCGCCGCTCACCGTGCCCGGGAGCTTCGAGCCGACGCGCGCACGCGACGCGCGCGCCGACGCCGATCAGCTCGCCGGCGCGTTGTCCGAGCGATGGATCACACGCGACGCGTTGTCGCGCCAGCGCGATACGGTCCGATGCATGCGGTCGCGCGCATCGTGGAGCGCGGCGTTGGCGGCGTCGCGGTCGTCGAGCACCTGCAGCGCCGGTGTCGCAAAGTTGCTCTGGTGTGCCTGCAGCGCGGCCCACGAATCGCCGTAGAACGGCGTCATGGAGTTGTCGCCGCCGTCGCCGTCGGCATGTGCAATGCCGGACGCGAGCGCGAACGATGCAGTGATCATGATGGACCTGAGAGGAATGCGCATTGCCAATTTCCTTTCGATGTTCTTGCGACATGCAGTCGTTTGCACGCGAGGCGCGCGAAGAGCATTGCGTGCCTCGTGACGACGCGCACGAATTTGCGCGTCGCGGCAATACGACTCGCGCGTGCATGCGTCGGTTCATCGCGCGGGCGTCTGGGATGTAACGCAATCGTGACGAGATGTTTCGCGACGCGCGGATCATCGGCGAGCGCGATGATCGCGATTGGAAATGCCGATCGCGCTACGCGCGCGTGGTCGCGATGCGCGTCAATCCGAGCAATGCGTCGCGCACGGATGCCGCGCGCACGTCGGCGCGCGTGCCAGCGTATCGATGCGTGTGCGCCGTCGCGGCGTGGCCGCGTTGCACGAGCGCGATGCACACCATGCCGACCGGCTTGCCGGGCGTTGCGCCGCCGGGTCCCGCGATGCCGGTAATGGCGACCGCCGCATCGGCGCGGCTGTGCGCGAGCGCGCCTTCCGCCATCGCGCGCGCGACCTGCTCGGACACCGCGCCGTATTGATCGATCAGCGCAGGGGGGACGCCGAGCAGCGCGACCTTCGCATCGTTCGAGTACGTGACGAAGCCCCGGTCGAACCATTCGGAGCTGCCGGCGACCTCGGTGATCGCGCCGGCAACGAGGCCGCCCGTGCACGACTCCGCGGTGGCCACGGTCCATCCGCGTGCGCGCAGCGCATCGCCGAGCGCGGTCGCGAGCGCCGGGATGTCGCTCATCGGCAGTCTCCCGGCCGTCCGCGGTAGTGGTATTCGTACGCCGTCGAGAATCCGAACTTGCGGTATACCGCGAGCGCAGCCGCGTTGTCGCCGGTGACCTGCAGGTAGGCGTACGCCGCGCCGTGCTCCCATGCCCACGTCAGCAGGCGCGCAACGACGCGCGTACCGACGGCCTTGTTGCGCGCGCGCTCGTCGGTCACGATGTCGTACAGGCCGGCGAGGTGCTCGTCGAGCGCGACCTGGCCTGCGGCCACCGGCTTTCCGTCGATGGACGCAAGCACGGCATGCGTGGTGAGCGGCGTGTGCAGCAGGCGCTCGAGATGCGCGTCGCGCTGGGTTCGCGTCGACCCGCGCAGCGCGCCCACCGCCTCGACGAAGTCGCGCACGGGAGGGCTGGACAGCTGCACGTCGGCCGCGTCGATCTCCGGCGGCCGCTCGAGCGGCGCGGTCTGGACCAGCGTCGAGTCGAATGTGACATAGCCGCGCGCTGCGAGCTCGCGATCGAGATCCGCCGGTTGGCAGAAGGGCGTCATGCGAAACAGTACGGGCAGGTCGCGCGCCGCGTACAGGCGCTCGCAATACGCGATCTTCTGCCCGACGGGACGCGTCGAGCCGAAGTGCGCGTTGACGCTGCGCGCGCGCTTGGCCGCTCCGGGCGACAGCCGGAGCAGCCACCCGTCGTAGAACAGCTGCCGCCGCGTCTGCAGCGCGTTGAGCGCGGCTTCCTCGACACGCGCGAGGTCGCCCGAGCTCACGTCGAGCCGCCGAGCAGGCGCTGGCCGACCGCCATCACCAGCAGCGTGTAGCCCGCCGCCAGGACGTCGTCGGCCATCACGCCGATGCCGTTCTTGAGCGCGGTGTCCACCGCGCGTATCGGCGGCGGTTTCAGGATATCGAACACGCGGAACAACACGAATGCGAGCGCCTGGCGGCGCACGTCCGGTCCGACGAAGAACAGCACGAGCAGGAACGCCGCGATCTCGTCGATCACGATACCGCCGTGATCGCGCGCGCCGAGTGCGTGCCCCGTGACCTGCGACGCCCACGCGCCGCCCGCCAGCGCGGCGCATATCGCGAGCACGAAGCCGGTGTCGCCGACGTAGGTGTGCAAAAGCCACGCGATCGGCAGCGCGACGAGCGTGCCGACGGTGCCCGGCGCATAGCGCGACAGGCCGGCGCCCGCGCCGAGCGCAATGAAGTGCGCCGGATGCGCGAACAGGAAGCTCGCGCTCGGATGGGTCTCGGCGTCGCTCATCGCGTCACGATGCGAAATGGTCGAATGCGGCGGGCAGCGCATCGAGCGCGCGACCCGTGGCGTCCTGCACGACGAGCCCGGTCTCGCGGCGGATATGCCCGATGCGCGCGCACGGCACTCCGGCGCTGCGCACGGCCGACTCGACGCGCGCGCGCGCATCGGACGGCGCGGTGAAGCAGAGCTCGTAGTCGTCCCCGCCGGCGAGGAGGCAGCGCAACGCGAGCGCGCGCTGCGGGCCCTCGAGCTGCGCCGCAACGCCTGCATCAGAGGGGATGCGCTCCAGATCGACGACCGCGCCGCAGGCGGAACGCTCCAGGATGTGTCCGAGGTCGCCGGTCAGTCCGTCCGACACGTCGATGGCAGCCGTCGCGACGCCCCGCAACGCCATTCCGAGCGCGAGGCGCGGCGTGGGGCGCTCGAGCCGTGCGCGCGCATGCGCGAGCGTCGCGTCGTCGAGCGCAACGTTACCGCGCAGCGCTGCCACGGCGAGCGCAGCGCCGCCGAGCGCCCCCGATACGTACACGTCGTCGCCGGCGCGTGCACCGCTCCGCGTCAGCGCTGCGCCGGGCGGCACCTCGCCGATCGCGGTGATGCACACATTGCGCGGTCCGCGCGTGGTGTCGCCCCCGATGAGCTCGACGTCGTGAAGATCGGCAAGCGCGCGGAACCCGTGCATGAAACGCTCGATCCACGCCTCGTCCGAATCGGGCAGCGCCCCTGCGAGGAGCACGTAGCGTGCGCGCGCGCCCATGGCGGCGAGGTCGGACAGATTGACGGCGAGCGATTTGTGCCCGAGGGCATCGGCATCGGTTCCGGCGAAGAAGTGGCGGCCTTCGACCAGCATGTCAACCGTGATGGCGAGCTCCATGCCGGGTGTCGGAGCGACGACCGCCGCGTCGTCGCCAACGCCGAGGCGCACGTCGGCGTGACGCGGAGATCGGCTGAAATGCCGTTCGATCAGCGCGAATTCGGACGCGGGGCTCTCCACGCGCCGATTATAGGGGCTTGCTAGCCCCCGTCGCGGGACGCGCGCTCCCGCGCGCGCGCAGCGATTTCGTCGGCACGCACCCGCGCGGCGAGCTTGTCGAGCACGCCGTTGACGAAGCGATGCCCGTCGATCCCGCCGTACGCCTTGGCGAGCTCGACCGCCTCGTTGATCACGACGCGGTACGGCGTCTCCAGCCGGTGGGTGAGCTCCCACGCGCCGATGATGAGAATCGCGCGCTCGATCGGCGAGACGTCCCGCGCCGGGCGATCGAGGTGCGGCGACAGCTCGCCCAGCATCGCGTCCTGCTCGGTGTTGACGCCGCGCCACAGCTCGTCGAGGAATGCGCGGTCGACGTGTGCGTTGCCCGGGTCGGTCTCCCAGTGCGCGCGGATCGCGGAGGGGTCTTCGCCGCCGACTTGCCGCTGATACAGGCCCTGCAACGCAAGCTCGCGCGCGCGCCGGCGCGGCGCGGCGCCGCGGCCGCGGTTCATCGCGCGTCCAGCCGCGAGAGCAGATTGGCGAGCTCCAGCGCCGCCTGCGTGGCTTCGTAGCCCTTGCGCTCCGCGCGCGCCATCGCCTGCGCATCGGTGTCGCATGTGAGGATGCCGTTACCGACCGGAATGCCGAGGTCGAGCTGAACCGTGGACACGCCGGACGCGGACTCGTTGGCGACGATCTCGAAGTGATACGTCTCGCCGCGGATCACCGCCCCGAGCGCGACGAGCGCGTCGTACTGCCGCGTCTGCGCGAGGCGCTGCAGCGCGAGCGGCGTCTCCAGCGCGCCGGGCACGGTGGCGATCGTCACGTCGCTCTCGGCGACGCCGGCGTCGCGCAGCGCGTGCAGGGCACCCGCAAGCAGCGTTTCGCCGATCTTCGCATTGAAGCGCGACAGCACGATGCCGACCCGGCGGCCGGCGCCGTCGGTGGACGAAGCGATGCGCTCGATGGGCATGGTGCCTCCCCGCTACGATGCCGCGCGCGCCTGCGGCTGTTCCTCGTAGCCGGTCACTTCGAGGTCGAACCCTGCCATGCTGGGCATCTTGCGCGGCTTGGCGAGGAGCCGCATCTTGCCGACGTTGAGGTCGCGCAGGATCTGCGCGCCAATGCCGTAATTGCGCAGGTCCATCTTGGCCTGCGGGGGCGGACCGCCCTCGAGCGCGCGTCGGCGCACCTCGTCGGCGGACTCCGGGCGGTGCAGCAGCACGATCACACCGCGTCCCGCCGCGACGATCGAGCGCTGGGCTTGCGCGATGCTCCATGAATGCGTCGCGCTGTCCGCATCGAGGAGGTCGATCACGGACAGCGGCTCGTGCACCCGCACGAGCGTTTCGCTCTCGGGTGCGATCGGGCCGCGCACGAGCGCGAGGTGCGTGGCATCGGTGAGCTTGTCGCGATAGACCACGAGGCGGAACGTCCCGACCGAGGTGGTGATCGGCCGCTCCGCGATGCGCTCGATCAGCTTTTCGGTGCGACTGCGATATTGAATGAGGTCGGCGATGGCACCGATGCGCAGCCCATGCGTCGCCGCGAATCGCTCGAGGTCGGGGCGCCGCGCCATGGTGCCGTCGTCGTTCATGATCTCGCACAGCACGCCCACGGGCGTGACTCCGGCGAGCCGCGCGAGGTCGCAGCACGCTTCGGTGTGACCCGCGCGGGCGAGCACGCCGCCCGGTTGCGCGATGAGCGGGAACACGTGGCCGGGCTGCACGATGTCGTCGGGCTTGGCGTCGGGGCGCGACGCGACCCGGATCGTGTGCGCGCGATCGGCGGCGGAGATGCCGGTCGAGATGCCGCGCGCGGCTTCGATGGAGGCGGTGAAATTGGTTCCGTGCACCGACCGATTGCGCGGCGTCATCGGCGACAGGTTGAGCTGGCGCGCGTGCTCCGCGGTGATCGGCATGCACACCAGGCCCCGGCCGTAACGAGCGAGGAAATTGACCTTCTCGGGTGTCACGAAGTCGGCGGCGAAGATCAGGTCGCCCTCGTTCTCGCGATCCTCGTCGTCCACCAGCACGGCGATGCGGCCGGCCTTGAAGTCCTCGATGATGTCGGTGATCGGGGCAATGGGCATGGGAGCAGTTTACCTCTGGAACAGCGCGAGCGTGCCGCGGGTGAGCGCGCTGTGCGGATCGGCGTAATCGAACACCACGCTGTAATGATGTCGATCGGCGATGCGCATCGGGCCGCTGGCGCCGCGCGGCCGGTTGCCCGGCCATGCATGCCACAGGAGATCCGTCTGGCGCACGAACTCGCCCGTCTCGTCGGCGCCCACGGCGAGCAGCAGCGGCGCGTCGCTGCGCGCCTGCATGTGCACCGGCGACAGCTCGCGCGCGCGGACGTCGTCGAGCCTGAAGTCACTGTTGAGCGAAAAATGCACGAGCGGCGTGAGGTCGTGCACGCCGGACAGCGATACCGCGCCGTGCACGGGATGCGCGGGCAGACCGAGATCCGCCGCAGGAGTGGCGTGCAGCATGGCGGTGAGGTGGCCGCCCGCGGAATGACCGGCAACGACCAGGGGTGCCGCCGGAATGCCGAGGCGCGGCGCTTCGCGAACGAGGAATGCAAGCGCCCGGCGCATCTCGGCGCTGATCTCACCGATGGACGCTTGCGGACAGAGATCGTAGTTGACCACGGCCACGGCCATGCCCTGCGCGAGGAAGGGCGGCACGACGAAGGCGTGGTCGGACTTGTCGAGCGCGCGCCACCAGCCGCCGTGGATGAACATCAGCGTGCCGCACGGCGTGCCGGAAGGCAGGTAGAGGTCGAGGGTCTCCTGCACCCCACGGCCGTATCGCACGTCGCGGCGCGGCGCGAACGCAGCAATCACGTCGCGCGACGTCGCCGTCCACCGCTCGAGCCATACGGGATGCTCGGGCACCGCGGCCCGGTTGTTGTATCCGCGCTCGACGAACTCCGGCGTGTAGACCGGCGTTTGAATCGCGCTCATTCCAGCGGCGGCGCGATGCGGACCGCCAGCGGTGTGAGGCCTTCGATCGTCCCCTGCAGCTGATCGCCCGCGACGACGGGACCCACGCCCGCCGGCGTGCCGGTGAACACGAGGTCGCCCGGCAGCAGCTCGTACATCTGCGTGAGGAAGGCGATCATGTGCGGGACGTCCCAGATCATGTCGGACAGATCGCCCTGCTGCTTCACCTGGCCGTTGACGGTCAGCCTCATCGCGCCGTGCGTCAGGAGGCCCGTTTCGCCGACGCGGTGGATCGGCGCAATGGGCGCGGCTTCCGCGAACGACTTGCCGATGTCCCACGGGCGCTTCTTCTCGCGCATCTCGGCCTGGAGATCACGGCGTGTCATGTCGAGGCCCACGGCGTAGCCGAACAGGATGTCGTTCGCCTTCTCGGCCGGCAACCGCACCCCGGGATGGCCGATCGCGACGACGAGCTCGAGCTCGTAGTGGAAGTTCTTGGTCGCGAGCGGGTAGTGCACCGTGCCCACGTTCGGCGCGACCACGGGCACGATCGCGTCGGCCGACTTGGTGAAGAAGAACGGCGGCTCCTTGCTGGCGTCGCCGCCCATCTCCTTCGCGTGATCGGCGTAGTTGCGGCCCACGCAGAAGATGCGTCGAACCGGAAAATGGCCCTCGCCGCCGGCGACCGGCACGGAGGGAATGTCCCACGGCGACAAGACGTATTGCATGCGTTGTCCTTGCAGAGGTGATTGAAGTCATTCGGCGTCGGGCTGCCGCTCGGGCGCTGCGGCCGCGAACGCGGGCAGCGCGTTGCACGCGGCCTCGATGCGGACCAGCGTCGGGTACGGCGACACGTCGATGCCGAAGCGGCGCGCGTTGGCGAGCTGCGGCACGAGGCAGATGTCCGCGAGGGTGGGCGAGTCGGCGTGACAGAAGCGTCCGGTGTCCGACTCGCGGGAGAGCCGGGTCTCGAGCGCCTCGAAGCCGACGTCGATCCAGTACTTGTACCAGCCGTCCTTCTGCTCCTTCGACACGCCGAGCGTGTTCAGCAGGTAGTTCAGCACGCGAAGGTTGTTGATCGGGTGGATCTCGCACGCGATCGACAGCGCGATGGAGCGCACGCGCGCTCGGCCCGCCGCATCGGGCGGCAGGAGCGGGGGCTGGGGATGCGTCTCGTCGAGGTACTCGATGATCGCGAGCGATTGCGTGAGCACGTGCCCGTCGTCGAGGGCCAGCGCCGGAACGAGGCCCTGCGGATTGAGCTCGAGATAGTCCTGCGCGCGCTGGTTGCCCATGCGCAGGTGAACCGACGTGCGCTCGTCGGGCGTCACGCCCTTGAGGTTGAGCGCGATGCGCACGCGATACGCGGCGGAGGAGCGGAAATAGTCGTAGAGCTTCATGGGATCGGTGGGCGCAGGGCCTAGAACGCCGAGATGCCGGTCTGCGCGCGGCCGAGGATCAGCGCGTGGATGTCGTGCGTGCCCTCGTACGTGTTCACCGTCTCGAGGTTCAGCATGTGGCGGATGACGTGGAACTCGTCGACGATGCCGTTGCCGCCGTGCATGTCGCGGGCCGCGCGCGCGATCTCGAGCGCCTTGCCGCAGCTGTTGCGCTTCAGGATCGACGTGATCTCCGGCGCCGCCCTGCCCTCGTCCTTGAGTCGACCGAGCCTCAGGCAGGCCTGCAGCCCCAGCGTGATCTCGGTCTGCATGTCGGCGAGCTTCTTCTGCACGAGCTGGTTGGCGGCGAGCGGCTTGCCGAACTGCTTGCGGTCGAGGACGTATTGTCGCGCGGCGTGCCAGCAATATTCCGCCGCGCCGAGCGCACCCCACGCGATGCCGTAGCGCGCGCTGTTGAGGCAGGCCATCGGACCCTTCAACCCCTGCACGTCCGGCAGCATGTTCTCGGGGGGCACCTCGACGTCGTCCATGACGATCTCACCGGTCACCGACGCGCGGAGCGAGAACTTGCCTTCGATCTTCGGTGCGGACAAGCCCTTCATCCCCTTCTCGAGGATGAAGCCGCGGATGACGCCGCCGTCGTCCTTCGCCCACACGAGGAACACGTCGGCGATGGGCGCGTTGGAGATCCACGTCTTCGCGCCGGAGAGGCGGTAGCCGCCGGCGGCGGCGCGCGCGCGTGTCTCCATCGATGAGGGATCCGAGCCGTGATTGGGCTCGGTCAGGCCGAAGCAGCCGATCCATTCGCCCTTGGCGAGCTTGGGCAGGTAGCGTCGCCGCTGCGCCTCGCTGCCGAAGGTGTGGATCGGGAACATCACGAGCGAGCTCTGCACGCTCATCATCGAGCGATACCCCGAATCGACGCGCTCGATCTCGCGCGCGATCAGCCCGTACGCGACATAGTTGAGGCCCGCGCCGCCATACTCCTGGGGGATGGTCGCGCCGAGGAGCCCGAGCGCGCCCATCTCCGGAAAGACGCTCGCGTCGACCGTTTCGTGGCGGAACGCATCGCGCACGCGCGGCATGAGGCGCTCCTGCGCGTACGCGTGAGCCGCGTCGCGCACCATCCTCTCGTCCTCGGCGAGCTGCTCGTCGAGCAGCAGGGGATCGTCCCACTTGAACACGGGCTTGTGCGAGACGGGACGATCGGGGGCATTCATGGGGAAGGGCTCCCGAACACGCGCGGGGACTGCGATTATCGCCCGTGGCGGCGGGCGCGGCCTCGGCCCGGTTTACTCGGGGACGACCGCCGTCGCCTCGACCTCCACGCGCGCGCCGTCCTCGATGAGCGCGGCGACCTGCACCGCCGTCATCGCGGGGTAATGGCGACCCATGATGGCGCGGTAGCGCTCGCCGAGCGCGCGCAGGCTGGCGACGTATTCCTGGCGATCGACCACGTACCACGTGAGGCGCACGACGTGCTCGGGCCGCGCACCCGCTTCGCGCAATACCGCCACGACGTTCGCGAGCGCCTGCGCGGCCTGCGCCACGAAGCCGCCGGGGACGAGCTTGCGCTGCGCATCCCATCCGATCTGCCCGGCCACGAACACCATGCGTCCGCGCGCCTCGATGCCATTCGCGTATCCCGACGGCTGGTCCCATCCCGGCGGCTGCAGCGTCCGGCTCATTTGGCACCCGCCAGGCTGCGCAGCGCGAATCGCTGCAGCTTGCCGGTCTCGGTGCGCGGCAGGCGCTCGAGGTACTCGATCGCGCGCGGGTACTTGTAAGGCGCTATGGTGTTCTTGACGAAGTCCTGCAGCGCCCGCGTAGTCGCCGCGTCCGGCGCATGCCCCGGCTTCAGCACCACGTACGCCTTGACGATGGATCCGCGCTCCGCATCCGGTGCCGCCACCACGCCGCATTCGGCCACGGCCGGATGGAGCAACAGCGCGCCCTCGACCTCCGGCCCGGCGATCTTGTAGCCGGCCGTGACGATGATGTCGTCGGTGCGCGCGTGGTAGACGAAGTAGCCGTCCTGGTCGACGTGGTAGGCATCGCCCGGATAGTTCCAGCCATCCTGCACGTACTGGGTCTGCCGCTCGTCGTCGAGATAACGGCAGCCCGTCGGGCCCTTCACCGCCAGCCGTCCCGGTGTGCCCGGCGCGGCGGGACGTCCCTCGTCGTCCATGACGCACGCGGTGTAGCCCGGCACGGGCACGCCCGTCGCCCCGGGACGCGCGTTCGCTTCATCGTGCGAGATGAAGATGTGGAACATCTCCGTTGCGCCGATCCCGTCGATGATCTCGATGCCGGTCGATTCCTTCCACAGGGCGCGCGTCGCAGCCGGCAGTGCCTCACCGGCGGACACGCATTTGCGCAGGCGCGACAGGTCGAGATCCCTTGCCGCACCGCTCATCGCGCGATACGACGTCGGCGCCGTGAAGAGGATGGTCGCGCCATGCGCGGCCGCCGCCGTCAGCAGCACGTCCGGCGAAGCCTTTTCGACCAGGAGCGTCGCCGCGCCGATGCGCAGCGGAAACACGAGCAGCCCGCCGAGCCCGAACGTGAACGCCAGCGGCGGGCTGCCGGTGAACAGATCATCGGGCGTCGCGCGAAGCACGTGCCTCGGCCAGCAATCGCACGCCGCGACGATGTCGCGGTGGAAGTGCATCGTGCCTTTGGGGCGTCCCGTCGTGCCCGACGTGAAGGCGATCAGGGCGGTGTCCTCCGCGGACGTCCCGACGTCGGTGAACGTTGCGGCCTTGCGCCGCGCCAGCGCGTCGAGCCCGTCGGCCGCATCGGTGTTGAAGTACGCGACGGCACGAAGCGTCGGACAGACGCCGCGCGCGGCGTCGAGCTCCGCCGCGAGGCGTGCATCGCACAGCGCGTGCGAGATCTCGGCCTTGTTCACGATCGTCGCGAGCTCGCGCGCCCGCAGGAGCGGCATGGTCGCGACGACGATGCCGCCCGCCTTCATCACCGCGAGCCAGCAAGCCGCCATCCACGGCGAGTTCGGCGCGCGCAGCAAGACGCGATTGCCCGGCACGAGGCCGAGCTCTTCGGTCAGCACGTTGGCAATGCGATTGGACTGCGCGAGGAGGTCGGCGTACGTCCAGCGCTCGCCCTCCGGCGTGACGATCGCGAGGCGTCCGCCGTGTCCTTTCACGACGTGATCGGTGAGGAGCGCGCTCGCGCAGTTGAGCTGTGCCGGATAGCGAAGCTCCGGCAGGTCGAACCGCAGCTCGGGCCATTGTGCGCGTGGCGGGAGGTTGTCGCGCGCGAACGTGTCGACGTGCGCGGTGTGGCTCATGAGGTTCCTCGCTTCAGCACGCCCTTGCCGATCACCAGCTGCTGCACTTCGGTCGCGCCTTCGTAGATGCGCAACGCGCGGATCTCGCGGTACAGGCGCTCGATCGTCTGGCCCACGGTGACGCCGAGGCCGCCATGCAACTGCAGCGCGCCGTCGACGATCTCCTGGCCCCATTCGGTGGCGCTCAGCTTGGCCATCGCCGACTCGATCGTCGTGCGCGCGCACCCGGTGTCGTGCAGCCATGCCGCGCGGTAGACCAGCAGCGCCGCCGCGTCGAGGCGCGTCGCGAGGTCGCCGAGCTTCGCGCGCGCGAGATCGCGATGGCCGAGCGTCGCGCCGAACATCGCGCGCGCCCGGCAGTGCGCGACCGCGAGATCCAGCGCCTTGCGCGCGAAGCCGAGCGCCGCGGCACCCACGGACGCGCGAAAGATGTCGAGCGTTCGCATCGCCAGGCGAAAACCTTCGCCTTCGCCGCCAACGCGCGCAGCGGCCGGCACGAAGGCGTCCTCGAATGCCAGGCGCGCCAGCGGATGCGGAGCCATCACCTCGATGCGCTCGGCGACACGCAGTCCGCGCGTGGTCGCCGGCACGACGAACGCGGTGACACCGTCCGCGCCCGGGCCGCCCGTGCGCGCGAACGTCACGTAGAAGTCGGCGATGCCGCCGTTGGAGATCCACGTCTTGTCGCCCGACAGCACGTAGCCGTCGCGGTGCGGCACCGCGCGCATCGCGAGCGCGGCGGCATCCGATCCCGCGCCGGGCTCGGAGAGCGCAAACGCGGCGATCGCCTCGCCGCGCGCCACGCGGGGGAGCCAGGTGCGCGCCAGCGCGTCGTCGCCGGTCGCGGCCAGCGCGAGCGGCGCGCCACCCAGCCCCTGCATCGCGAACGCGAAGTCGGCGAGGCCGTCGCGGTACGCGAGCGTTTCGCGCACGAGGCACAGCGCGCGCAGGTCGAGCGCCTCGGTCGCACCGCCGAACCGCGCCGGCACGCAATGCCGAAGGTACCCCGCGTCGCCCAGCCGCGCGACCCATGCGCGGCAGGCGGTGTCGACGTCTTTGTGTCCCGGGGCACCGGGCAAGCGCGCGAGCCAGGCATCGAGGTCGGCGGCGAGCGCGCGATGCGTGTCGGCGAAGAAAGGCCAGTCGAGGTGCGCGCGGTCCATGGCGTCTAGTTGCCCTCGAAACGCGGCGGGCGCCTGGCGACGAAAGCCTCGTAGGCGCGATGGAAGTCGCGCGTCTCCATGCAACGGGCCTGCGCGCGCGCCTCGGCTTCGATCGCGCTGTCGAGGTCCATCGACCATTCGCGATGGAGCAGCGACTTGGTCATGCCGTGCGCGAACGTCGGGCCTTCGGCGAGCGCGTGCGCGAGCGCCTGCGCCTCGGCCAGCACCGCTTCGGAGGCCACGAGCCGGTTGAAGAAGCCCCACGCGAGTGCCTCGTCGGCCGTCATCACGCGCCCGGTGTAGAGCAGCTCGGCCGCCCTTCCCTGCCCGATCACGCGCGGCAGCAGCGTGCAGGCGCCCATGTCGCAGCCCGCGAGTCCGACCCGCACGAACAGGAACGCCGTGCGCGCCGCCGTCGTGCCGATGCGCAGGTCGCTCGCGAGCGCGAGCATGGCCCCTGCGCCCGCGCACACGCCGTCCACCGCGGCGACGATCGGTTGCGGGCAGTGACGCATGGCCTTCACCACGTCGCCCGTCATGGTCGTGAACTCGAGCAGGCCCGCCGGATCGCGCCGGGTGAGCGGCGCGATGATGTCGTGCACGTCGCCGCCGGAGCTGAAATTGCCGCCCGCCCCGGTGATCACGACGGCCTTGACGTCGGTCGCGTCGACGAGCGCGCGAAAGAGATCGCGCAGCTCGGCGTAGGAGTCGAACGTGAGCGGGTTCTTGCGCTCGGGGCGGTCGAGGGTCAGCGTCGCGACCTTGCCGTCCGCAGAGGCCTCGTAGCGGAAATGTCGCGCCTGGTACGTCGCGGCCAGCGTCATGCGCGCGCTCCTCCGTCGCCCGCCGCGATGCGCGCGGCGACGACGTGCTTCAGCCGCCCGAGCAGCGCGTGCAGGCGCTCGCGTTCGCCGGCGTCGAGGCCTTCGAACAGGTCGACGACCCAGCGCTCGTGCACCGTCGCCATGGCGTCGAACGTCCTGCGGCCCTTTGCGGTCAGACGCACGACCTGCACGCGCCGGTCGCTGTCCTGCGCCCGGCGCTCGACGAGGCCTTCGGCCGCGAGCTCGCGCGTGAGGCCGGTCACGTTGCCGCCCGTAACCATGAGGCGTTGCGAGAGCGTGCGCATGCGCAGACCCTCGGGGCTCCGCGCGAGCTGCGCGAGATAGTCGAAGCGCGCGAGGGTGATGCCGAAGCCTTCGCGCAGTCGCGCGCGAATGCTGCGCTCGACCATCAGGCTGCACGTGAAAAGCCGCAGCCACAGGCGCAGCGCCTCGTGGTCGGCGTGCGAGGCGCGTGATTCGAAGTCGAGCGTCGTGTCGGTCATGCCGTCTCCCCGCCGTCGATCGGGAGCGCCTGACCCGTGATCGACTGCGACTGCGGCAGGCAGAGCCATCCCACGGCCTGCGCGACTTCGCGCGGCTGTATGAGCCGCCGCTGCGGATTGCGCGACGTCAGCGCGGCACGCGCGTCGGCTTCCGTCTTGCCGGTGCGTGCGACGATGTTGGTCACCGCGTCGCGCGTGAGATCGGTGTCGGTGTAGCCGGGACACACGGCGTTCACGGTGACGCGCGACGTCGCGAGCTCCAGCGCGAGCGCGCGCGTGAGCCCGATCACGCCGTGCTTGGCGGCGCAGTACGCCGTGACGTAGGGGTAGCCGGTGACGCCGGCGGTGCTCGCGATATTGACGATGCGCCCTGCCGGCGCCTCCATCAGCGCGGGCAGCGCCGCGCGCGTGCACCGGTAGACGCCACCGAGGTTCACGTCGACCATCGCGGTCCACAGCGTCTCGTCGGTGGCGCCGAAACGCGCGCTCGCCGCACGGCCCGCGTTGTTGACCAGGATGCCGACGCGATGCCCCGCGCGCGCGATCGCCTCGAACGCCTGCGTGACGCTCCTGGCATCGCGCACGTCGCACGCGTGCGCATCGCACAGTGTCGCGCCGCCGAGCGCCTGCACCGCGTCGTACAGGCGCGCACGATCGCGCCCGAGCAGCGTGAGCGACGCGCCGAGCTCCGCGAGGTGCTCGGCGATGGCGCGGCCGATGCCGCGGCCGCCGCCGGTGACGACCGCGTGCACGCCGGCGAGGGGCCTACGCTCATCCATTGGCTTCCGCCGCTTCCTGCGCGAGCTGCGCCGCGCGCGCGAGATTGCGCTCGAGCTGCGCCTTGCCCTGGAGGTATTGCACGGGCCACGGCATGTCGTGATAGCCGAGCGCGGCGGCGGCGTGCAGGGTCCAGTACGGGTCCGCCAGATGCGGGCGCGCGAGCGCGCACAGATCGGCGCGGCCCGCCATGATGATGCTGTTCACGTGATCGGGCTCGAAGATCGCGCCCACCGCCATCGTCGCGATGCCGACCTCGTTGCGGATGCGGTCGGAGAACGGCGTCTGGTACATGCGGCCGTAGATGGGGCGCGCCTCGCGCGTCGTCTGGCCGGACGACACGTCGATGAGATCGCAACCGGCTTCCTTGAAGAGCTGCGCGATGACGACGGCGTCTTCCGGCACGTTGCCCCCCGGCGCCCAGTCGTGCGCGGAGATGCGCACCGAGATGGGCCGCTCCTGCGGCCAGACGTCGCGCAGGGCGCGGAACACCTCCAGCGGAAACCGGCAGCGGTTCTCGAGCGAGCCGCCGTACGCGTCGGTGCGCCGGTTGGTGAGCGGGCAGATGAATGCGGACAGCAGGTAGCCGTGCGCGCAATGCAGCTCGAGCCAGTCGAAGCCGCACTCGGCGCCCCACCGAGCGGCGCGCACGAAATCCTCTTTCACGCGCGCGAAGTCGCCGGCGTTCATCTCGCGCGGAACCTGGTTGGACAGGCCGTACGCGATGGGAGACGGCGCAATGAGCGGCCAGTTGCCGTCGGGAAGTGGCGCGTCGCCCTCCTGCCAGCCGAGCTGCGTCGAGCCCTTCGGTCCCGCATGGCCGAGCTGCAGGCCGATCCTGGCCGGCGTGCGCGCGTGCACGTAGTCGACGATGCGCGTCCATGCCGCGCGATGCTCTTCGCGATAGAGCCCTGCGCAGCCGGGGCTGATGCGAGCGTCGGCCGACACGCAGACCATCTCGGTGAAGACGAGCCCTGCGCCGCCGTGCGCGCGGCTGCCGAGATGCACGAGGTAATAGTCGTCGGGCGTGCCGTCGATGCACGAATACTGGGCCATCGGCGACACGACGACGCGATTGGCCAGCGTGGCGCCGCGCAGCGCGAACGGCGTGAACATCGGCGGGATGGCGCGCGGCGCCCGCTCGGCGCGCTGCGCGAACCAGCGCTCGAGGCCCGATACGAAGTCCGCGTCGCGCACGCGCAGGTTCTCGTGCGAGATGCGCTGGCTGCGCGTGAGCAGGCTGTAGGCGAACTGCGGCAGCGGCAGCCGCGTGTAGCGCGCGACGTGCTCGAACCATTCGGTGGAGTTGCGCGCCGCGTTCTGGATCTTCATCACCTCGACGCTGCGCGCGGCTTCATAGCGTGCCAGGCCCTGCGCGAGGTCGCGCTCGTCGAGCGCGTCGGCGAGCGCGATCGCGTCCTCGAGCGCGAGCTTGGTGCCGGAGCCGACGGAGAAATGCGCGCTGTGCGCGGCGTCGCCGATGAGCACGATCGGCACGCGGCGTCCGGCGGTCGCCTCGCGCCAGTGCACCCAGCTGCGACACACGACGCGTGGGAACCGGATCCAGATGGCCGAGCCGCGCAGGTGCGCCGCGTTGGACATGAGACGCTCGCCGTCGAGATGGCGCGCGAACAAGCGCTCGCAGAACGCGATGCCCTCGTCCTGCGACATCCGGTCGAGACCTGCGGCACGCCACGTTTGCTCCGGCGTCTCGACGATGAACGTCGAGGTGTCGCCGTCGTACTGGTAGGCGTGCGCCTGGAACCAGCCCCACGGCGTTTCCTCGAATGCGAACGTGAACGCGTCGAAGCGCTTGCGCGTGCCGAGCCATACGAAGCGGCACTGGCGTAAGTCGACGTCGGGCTCGAACGTGTCGGCGTAGCGCGCGCGGATGCGGCTGTTGATGCCATCGGCCGCGATGACCACGTCGGCGGCATATGCATCGGCGACCGCTACGTCGTCGGTCACCTCGTCGGCGAAGCGAAGCTCGACGCCGAGCGTCTCACATCGCCGCTGCAGGATGTCGAGCAGGCGGCGCCGGCCGATGCCGCAGAAGCCGTGGCCGCCCGAGCGCACCACGTCTCCGCCGATGCGGATGTCGATATCGTCCCAGTGATTGAACGCGCCGGTGATCTCGCGTGCGCTCTCCGGATCGGCGCGCTCGAGATTGCCGAGCGTCTGGTCCGAGAACACCACACCCCAGCCGAACGTGTCGCCGGCGCGATTGCGCTCGATCACGCGCACGGCACGCCGCGCGTTGCGGCGCTTCAGCAGCAGCGCGGCGTACAGCCCCGCCGGTCCTCCGCCGATGCAGACGATGCGCATGCCTCGATGGCCGCGAGAATAGTTTAGTTCTAAAGTAACCCAATCCGGCGGCGTGCGCAAGCGGCACGCGGCGTCATCCGAACGGCCGATCGCGCACGTCGATGCCGCTGCCTACGATCGACGCCATCGTTGCTGCACGGCGTTCATCCCATGAAGGTCACGGCAAGGTCGGCATCGGGCGGCCGTCACGGCGCAGGCTTCAGCCTGGCGGAGCTGCTGATCGCGCTCGGCATCGCGTCCTCGTTGATCGGCCTCTACGGCGCAACCGTCCAGAGCTGGCTGCCGCGATATCACCAGCGCAACCACGCCGCAGCGCTGGCGCAGGCCATGCATCTGGCACGCGGGGAGGCGATCAAGAGCGGCCACCGCGTGAACCTGTGCCCGAGCCTCGATCGCGCCACGTGCGACCCGGGCGGTCGCTGGGAACAAGGCTGGATCGTCTACACCGACGAGAACCACGACGGCGAGCGCGATCCCGACGAGGACATCGTGCGCGTCGAAGGCGCGGCCGGGCACGGCATCACGGTGCGCGGCAACCGGCCGGTGGCGCAATACGTCTCCTACGTGCCCTATGGTCACACGCGCCTCGTCAGCGGTGCGCTGCAGATGGGCACGTTCACGGTTTGCATGCCCGGCCAGGACGTGATCGAGGTGGTGCTCGCCAACGGCGGGCGTCCCCGCATCCAGGAAATGCCCGCCCGCTGCCCCTAGCGTCCGCGCGCGCTTCTTGCACCCCCCGCGCATTTCTACCCGCCAAATGGACCTCGCCGGCGGATGCACGCGCTCGCAAATCGCCTCGGCACGCCGTAATCCCGATAAGAGGTCGGGAACGCGTCATAAGCGGCAGAAAAGCGGGCGAGCCGTCCGTTCCCTCGCTCGCGCCTCCGGTCGGGGCTTCCAACGGCCGCGCCACGCGGCCCTTACCATGCTCGTCGCCTGAGAAGGAGAGCGGAAATGTCGATGGAGCGACGAATTCGGCGAAGCGCACGCGGCTTCACGCTGCTGGAGGTCATGATCACGGTCGCGATCGTGGGCATCCTCGCGGCGATCGCGCTGCCGAGCTACAGCTACTTCATCACGCGCAGCCGGATCATCGAGGCGACGTCCGCCCTCGGCGACATCCGCAGCCAGATGGAGAAGTACTACATGGACAACCGCCAGTACCTCGACGTCGGCGGCAGCGGCAAGTGCGGCGTGGAGGCGCTCACCGCGGATCCGATCGCGGCGTTCAACGCCAACGCGTCGCGCACGTTCGATGTCTCGTGCGACAACGTGTCGGCCACCGCCTACATCCTGCACGCGATCGGCAACGGTCCCATGACCGGCTTCGAGTTCCGCGTCAACGAATTGAACGCCAAGACCACGTTCGCCGTGCCGAGCGGGTGGTCGAAGCCGAGCCCGAACGACTGCTGGGCCGTTCGCAAGGACGGCACCTGCGGATGATCGCCATGCGTGCGCGCGGGTTCACGCTGATCGAGCTCATGATCGCTCTGGTGATCGTGTCGCTGCTGCTCGTCCTCGCGGGACCGCAGTACGCCAAGTGGATGGCCGACAACCAGATCATCAACGGCGCCGACTCGGTGGCCAACGGCCTGCGCACCGCCATGGCCGAGGCGGTGAAGCAGAACGCATCGATCGAGTTCGTCATCACGCCGGCGTCGGGATGGGTCGTGCAACCGGCGGGCGGCGGCACCGCGATCCAGACCGCGGGCTTCAACGAAGGCGCCGACCGCGTCACGGTGACCGTGACCCCGAACGGCCTCAACACCGTGACATTCAGCCCGTTCGGCCAGGTCGCTGCAGCGAACGCCGATGGATCGGCGCCTTTCACGCAGGTCGACGTCGCCTCCTCGCTGTCCGACACCCGCGCGCTGCGCGTGCTGATCGGTGGCGGACGCACGGGCATCAAGATCTGCGACCCGGCGTGGCCCGCGACCGACCCGAAGGGCTGCCCCGCCGTGGCGGCCGGAGGAACCTGAAGCATGAAGCGCCCGAACCCGACAATCGCGCGCCGCGCACGCGGCTACTTCCTGCTGGAGGCGCTGATGGCGGTGCTGATCATCGCGCTCGCCGTGCTCGGGCTGGTGGCGCTCATGTCGCGCTCGATCCAGAACGTCGACGAGAGCAAGGTGCGCGGCGATGCGGCCGCGCTCACCGCATCGTTCATCGGCAACATGTGGATCGACGACCGCAATCTCGCGGCGCTGCAGGCGAAGTACATGAGCGCCGGCAGTGCCGGATACGACGACTTCAACACCCTGCTCAAGGCCAACCTGCCGAACGCGCAGGACCCGGTGGTCGACATCCAGCCGGGCAAGACCGCGAACAGCGCTGACGTGAGCATCACGGTGCTGTGGCAGGTGCCGGGCGACAAGGACCCGCATCAATACCAGGCCTTCGCGACGATCGGAGCGAACAACTGATGGCAACGCGCGGCACCCGGGACTCGCGCCAGCGCGGCGCGGGATTGGTCGAGACGATGGTGGGCATCCTCATCGGGCTCATCGTCGTGCTCGTCATCTACAACCTGCTGTCGGCCACCGAGGGCTACAAACGCATGGCGAACGGCGCCTCGGATGCGCAGGTCACCGGGCTCCTGAGCCAGTTCATCCTCGGGCGCGAGGCGGGCAACGGCGGCAACGGCATCAGCCTGTCCGCCGGGGATCTCATCAATTGCACGGCGGGCAGCCCGTGGCGGCCGATTCCCGTGCTCGTGCACGACAGCGGTGACGACGACATTTCCGACAGCTTCACGACGCTCTACAGCTCGTCGTCGCACGTGGTGTGGCCCGTGGTCTTCACGACCAACGTGGCAGCCGCGGCCGATCCGCTCATCGTGCAGAGCCCCAACGGCTTCACCGTGCCGGCGCCGAGCGCCGCCGCGCCGTATCGCGTGATCGCGGTCAATCCCACGACCGGCGACTGCGAGCTCGCCGAAGTCGTCGCGGCCACCGCGCCGGACGCGTTCGGCCGGGTCACCCTCACGCAGGGGGGCGCGTACCAGACGACCAAGGCCTACTCCACCACGAACGGCAAGCTCGTCAACCTCGGACCGGCGGGCCAGGCCGCGCGCATGCAGTTCGAGGCGCGCAACTCCGGGACCTCCACGCCCTGCGACAACACCGGCGCGAGCCAGCCGCTCTGCCAGCTCTATTCGCGCGATCTCTTCGTGCAGAACCCGCAATGGAATCCGATCGCGCAGAACGTCGTGCTGATGAAGGTCCAGTACGGCGTCGACCTCACGGGAACGATCGACGGACGCGTCGACTGCTGGACACCGGCGAACAACACGGTGGTCGGCACGGCCGACTGCCCGGCCGGGGCGGGCATCGCGACCGATTACCGCGACGTGACCGTGCCGACGTTCGCGCTGGTGAACGTGCAGCGCATCGTGGCGGTGCGCGTCGGCATCGTCGTGCGCGACGACGAGCCCGACACGAAGGCGACGCAGAACGGCCAGCTCGTGTACGCGACGCGACCGCCGCTGTACCTCTTCAATTGCGCCGCCAACGACAACACGTGCCTGGGCCGCATCCGACTCTCGAACAACGTCATCCGCGACGGATGGCGGTATCGCACCTACGAGACGGTCATCCCGCTGCGCAACGCCATCTTCAACGACCTGCCATGAACACGAAGACGCGCTTCTGCAACCGTTGTCCGCGCCAACGCGAGCGCGGCGTGGTGCTGTTCATCGCGCTGATCGCGATGGTCGTTCTCACGCTTGCCGGTCTCGCACTGGTGCGCACGGTCGACACGGGGGCGAGTGTCGCCACCAACATCGCGTTTCGCCAGGCGTCGATCGTCGCGGTGAACTGGGCCGTCGAAAGCTCGGTCGACGCCCTGTTCAAGTCCAAGACGATCGCCAACACGAGCGCCAACGACACGGCGCATCACTATTACGCAAGCCTGCAGGGTGGCGAGAAATCCGACGGCACGCCGGCGATGCTCGCGGGGCCGCTTTCATCGATCACCTACGCGCTCGCCGTGCAGAAGGACCCGACCAACACGGTCGAGATCCGGCACATCATCGAGCGCGTGTGCAACGACGTCGGCGCGCCGACGATCGCGACGTGCGACATGCTTCCGCCCAAGCTCTCGAATGCCGGCACGGACGGCAAGTGCGTGCAGGGCCCGGGCGGCACGTATGGCGCCACCAACGGCGTGCGGCCGGCCGGCTGCATTCCGCTGCCCCCGATACCGAACTACCGCGTGACGGTACGCGTGGATTTGCCCAACACCAACACAACGACGATTTCGCAGACGTTCCTGCGCTGAAATAAGAGGATCCAGGGAGAGCCCTCATGGACACGACCCGACGCCCGCATGCCCGGATGCCACGATGGCTGACGGCGCCACTCGCGTGGCTGCTCATCCTCGGGCAGGTCAGCCTGCCCGTCTACGCGCAGTCGGCGCCGCCGCTTCTCTCCGACGTGCCGATCGCGGCGAAGGTATCGGCGAAGCCGAACATCGTCTACACGCTCGACGACTCCGGGAGCATGCAGCTCAACTACATCCCCGAGTACGTCAACGACAGCGCGCCCACGACCAATATCACGACGATGACGTCGGCGGGTACCACGGCGACCGCAACGCTGCCGCTCACCACGTCGCTGAACGTCGGCGACTGGATCACGATCCAGGGCGCGACGCCGGCCGGCTACAACGGCTACTGGCAGATCACCTCGGTGACGGTGAACGCCGCCAACACGGTGATCACGTTCACCATTCCGGCCGCGCTGGCCGCGGCCAACCCGAAGGGCAACTACACCGTCTCGTCGGCGTACTGCCGCAGCGGCAATTACACGCGAAATTGCACGATCACGCTTCAGGGCAACAACTCGTTCACCGATCCGCCGTTCTTCACGTCCGATTTCAATCGGATGATGTACAACCCGAATGTGACGTACTACCCGCCCATCAAGGAGACGGGAACGTACCGCACCAACGCGAACACCGACGCCAACGGCAACGAGGGATACACGGCGGCGAAGTGGACGGCCGTCGACCGCGACGCCTACTACGCGATGTTCGGCTCGGGCGTGAAGGACAACCTCAACACCAAGGTCGCGGTGCCGCTGTACTGCAACACCGACTGGCCGGTGACCGCCGGTGTGAATCTGGCGCTCAATCCCGACGTCGCGGACGCGAACGGCCAGTATCTCGCGGGCAGCGGCGGGTATTGCCGGATCAACGGCACCAAGTACGACGCGTCGATCACGTCGACCGCGCCCGCGGTGCAGGACGACTACAACTATCCCTACCAGTCCTCGTCGGGCGTCAACGGCGCGCAGTACTTCTACCGCCAGCTCGGCAGCAAGGTGCTGTGGTGCGACAACACCTCGCCGTGGTGGCCGCGCGCCGCCGGCGTGATCACGTCGTGCGGTCCGGGCGGCACGCCCGTCATGGGGCCGGCGACGCAGCAGAAGTGCAACGCGCCCACGGCGCAATGCAATCCCGTGCCCGCCTCGCGCAACTTCACGCCCGCAGCGTGCAAGACGCCCGATCCGCTGTATTGCAAGCCCAACACCGGCGGCTCGGACGGCAACTCGCCGGGCACGGGCGACGTGCCCGAGTGCCAGAAGTGCACGTGCAACGCCGATTTCACGCCGGCGCAGGGCAAGTGCAGCTCCACGGGCGCCAGCTGCAGCGCGCCCTACGGGTCGCTCGGCAACAACCCCTCGTGCCCGGACATTGCGTCCGCCACCATCGTCAGCTGCTCGACCGGCACGCCGGTCTACCAGTACAACAAGCTCGGCACGGTCGCCTGCAACTCGGTCATGTGGGACCCGAGCACCAACGCACCGACCTCGCCGGCGATCACGATGCTGCAGGACGCCGACGGTGTCTCGCCCAACGGGCTCGGCCTCGTCTGCCGCCACAACAACCAGACGTACGCCACGGGTGGCGTCGCGGGCCTGTTCAAGTATCCGGCGCCTGCCGCGGGCTACGCCGGTGACGTCACCGCCGCCGGCTCGGCGGGCGGGCAGCTCGGCAAGTTCTTCACGCAGGCCTCGGCGACGGGGTGCCCGACCATCGGCACGACGGTCAACATCTGGCGGCACTACTACACGGTCGACTCGCTGCAGTTCTGCGACAACAAGAACCTCACTGTCGACGATCAGTGGCGCGGCTTCGGCACGGGCGTGTGCCAGAACAAGAACGACCTCACCGTCTACAAGAACATCAAGTACGGCAGGTTCCATCGCTGGGATCTGTTCGCTACGAACCCGGTGGCCTTCCCGACCGGCCGCGCATGGCTCGCGGGCGCGTCTCCGGGGCCGCAGAACTCCGAGTCGATCAACTACGCGAACTGGTACGCGTATTACGCGACGCGCCTGAACGCTGCCAAGACGACGTCCGCCACCGCGTTCTCGTACCTCAACAACATCCCGCCCGATCCCATCGGCTATCGCGTGGGCTTCGAAACGCTGGGCGACGAGCCCTCGCCGTACGGAACCGGCAGCACGAACCTCTACTGGGTCGACGTCGCCGACTGGGACCTCACGCAGCGCACCGCCTGGTACAACAAGCTCTTCAGTGTCACCGTCAGCACGCTGAAGACGCCGACGCTGTCGGCGATGATCCGCGTGGGCAACCTGTTCGAGCGCGGCGGCGCCGCGGGCGTGGACACGGCCAAGATCACGCCGCTGCCGGGGGCGGCGGCGGATCCGGTGCAGCTGAGCTGCCAGCCGAACTATCACGTGCTCTTCACCGACGGCACGACCAACCAGGTCGCCGTGCCGTCGATCGGCCCCGATCAGGATCAGAACATCCCGGGAACGCTCGCGGCGTTGAACGCGACGGGCAACGGCGCCGACCGCAGCCTGCCCACGCTGAAACTTGGCGGCGCGTGGCCCGCGCCGTTCCAGCAGGGCACGCCCGTTTCCGACACGCTGGCCGACATCTCCACGTATTACTGGTCGCGCGACCTTCGCGACGGCACGTACGGCGCGGCGCTGAAGAACGACGTGCCCAACGCTGACGGCCGCATCACCAACAATCCGCTCACCGGCCTCCCGGACCCGGATTCCACCGGCGACGCCGCGTGGAACCCGCAGCCCAAGGACGTCGCGTGGTGGCAGCACGTCAACTTCAACGCGATCTCGTTCGGAACGGAAGGTGTGCTCGACGCGACCGACTCGGTCCACCAGACGGCGACGCTGGCCGCGATCAAGGCCGGCACGACGAAGTGGCCCGACCTCACGCAGCCGAACAACCCGACGCATCCGTTCGGCCCCGCCGCGGGCGCGGTCGCGGTCGACGATCTCTGGCATGCGACGGTGATGGGACGCGGCACGTTCGTCAACGCCAAGTCGCCGCCGGAAGTGGCGCAGGGCCTCGCGAGCATCCTCGCGGGCATCCAGAACGGCGCGAAAGCGCGCTCCGGCGCCGGCACCGCAGGCCAGGTGCTGGGCGCGAGCAACCTGATCTACCAGGGCAGCGTGCAGCCCGGCTGGGCCGGCGACGTGTCGAAGATCGAGATCGACTCGACCGGCGCACCGGTCAAGGTCTGGTGGTCGGCGGGCGCGATCCTCACGAGCGCCATGACGCCGGCCTCCTCCGGCGACGAGCCGTGGAACGACCAGAGCAAGCGTCGCATCGTCACCATCAACGATTCCTCCGGCGCCGCGGTGGCGTTCCGCTGGGCGAACCTCTCCGCAGCGCAGAAGGCGTCGCTCGCCACGGATCCCACCACGCAACAGAAGATGGTGGCGTACCTGCGCGGCGGATCGACTTTTGGGTCATCGCCCGTGGTCACGATCGAAGGCACGGGTATCGGCCAGTTCCGCAAGCGCTTCGGCATTCTCGGTGACGTGAGCGACGCGCAGGCGGCGATCGTCGGACCGCCGCTTCGACCGTACGTCGATGCGACCGATCCGGGATACAAGGCGTATGCCACCGCGCAGGCGAGCCGGTCGACGCAGATCGTCGCGGCTGCCAACGACGGAATGGTGCACGTGTTCGATGCGGGTCCGGACCGTCCGCTCGCCACCGGCGGCGGCACCGAGCTCTTCGCGTTCATCCCCAAGGCGCTGTTCCGCGGTACCGCGGGCAATGCGGCCACGGAAGACCCGACGTCGCTGCTCGGCCTCACCTACCAGGACGGTGGCGTTCCGATCTACCACCACCACTTCTACGTCAACGCCACGCCGAAGATCGCGGACGTGGACTTCGGCAACGGCAGCGGCGACTGGCACACGATCGCGGTGGGCGGCCTCGGCAAGGGCGGCGGCAGCTTCTACGCGCTCGACCTCAGCAGCGCGGCCGCGCCCGACGAAGCGACCGCCGCGGCGAAGGTCCTGTGGGAGTGGACCAATGCCGACGTGAAGTACTCGTACACCCGTCCGGTGATCGTCAAGGTGCGCGATTCGACGTACCCGACCGGCCGGTGGGTGGTCATCGTCGCCTCGGGCTACAACAACACGTCGGGCCACGGGAAGATCTTCTTCATCGACGCGCACACCGGCGCGACGATCAACACGATCGACACCGGCGCCGGGTCGGGCGCCAATCCGGCGGGCCTCGCGTACCTGCACGCCTTCGTGCAGGACGAGAGCAACCAGGTCGCGGAGCAGATCTACGGCGGCGACCTGCTCGGCAACGTCTGGCGCGTGGACGTCAGCGTCGCGGACAGCTACAAGACCACGACGACCTGCGGCGCCGCCAGCGCGTGCGTGCTGTTCGCCAAGCTGACTGACGGCAGCGGCACGGCGCAGCCGGTCACGACCGCGCCGCAGATCGAGGTCGACGTCAACAACGGCATCGATCGCTACGTGTTCGTCGGCACCGGCCGCCTCCTGCACGTCGACGATTTCACCAATCCGACGCCGACACAGCAGCAGACGATGTACGCGATCCGCGACGGCACGGTCGCGGCGCCACTCCCGAGCGGCCTGCCGATCCAGCCGCGGGTGACGCTATCGCCCGTCAACGCCGACAAGGTGAGCGCGATCGCCGGCGGTGCGCCGAACGGCTGGTACGAGGATCTGCCCAACACGGCACCCACGGCCGAGCGCATCGTCGTCGATCCCGAAGCCGACGTGAACATCGTCGTGTACATCGGCACGCAGGCGCAGAACGATCCGTGCGTGATCTCGCTGCCGGCATCGCTGTACGCGCGCGATTTCACGACCGGCCGCTCGCTGCTCGACGACGGCACCGGCAACGGTGCGGTCGGATCGGTGGCGGAGGCGGAAGGTCTCGTGGGCGGCATGATCTTCGGCACGCTGGATGCGAACGGCAATCCGATCCTGCGCTTCGGGGGCACCACGGAAACGATCAAGTTCGTGACGTGGAACCTGCTGAACCCGGTGACCGGGCCGGGCAACCGGTTGTCGTGGCGCCTGCTGACGGGCCAATGATCGTTCAGATCCCGCACCTCGCATGCGCGCGGCGCGCCGGCAACCCGGCGCGCCCCGCACGCTCAATGCGATGACCGCGCGCGGCCGCTCCGCCACGCTCGCATGGGCGCTCGGTGCGTCCATGGCCGCGCACGCGGGGCTCGTCGCGATGGTCGCGATTCATGATGCGAACCCGCCGGGTCGCGCGCTGGAGCCGGAAATCGTACTCATGGCGAGCGTCGCGCCGCTTCGCGCCACACCGCAGGCGCTGATGACCGTGGATGCATCGCCCCTGGCGCTGCCCGCCCAGCCCATGCCTGCGATGCCCCTGCTCGAGCCGTTGCAGCGCGTGGCGATGACGCGCGAAGCGCTCGCCACACCGCCCACCGCGGTCGAAGGCGCTTTCGAGGACGTTCGCGTGCCGGGCTCGCCGCTCGAGGATCGAGCGCGCCTCGGCGAGTTCTATGCGCGCACTCTCGCAGAATTTCCCACCGAGATCGACATGCCCGCGCGCGTATCGACCCCGGTCTATGCGCAGTATCCCGTCGACGCGCTTGCCGCGCGCATCGAAGGTTCGGTTGCCGTGTGGGCGATCATCGACGAGACGGGAGCCGCGACGGAAATCGATGTCGCCGATGGTCCGCCGGAGCTCGCACAGGCCGCCGTCGCGGCCGTGCGCGAGGCGCGTTTCCTGCCCGCGCGCAACAACATGAAGCCGATCCGCTTTCCGATCGCGCTCGAGTTCCGCTTCGATGCGGACCAGCGCGGCGCGCCGGTGATGGCGCGCGCCGCGACCTAGCGCTTCATCCCATCACCGGCATGTGGAAGCCCGGCGCGGCGCTGCCGTCGTCGGGCCAGCGGGCGGTGATCGTCTTGCCGCGCGTATAGAAGCGCACGCCGTCCATGCCGTGCACGTTCAGGTCGCCGAACAGCGAATTGCGCCATCCGCCGAACGAGTAGAACGCCATCGGGACCGGGATCGGAACGTTGATGCCCGCCATGCCGACCTCCACGTCCTGCTGGAAGCGGCGCGCGGCGTACCCGGAGCGCGTGAAGAGCGCTGCGCCGTTGGCATACGGATTGGCATTGATCATCGCGATCGCGTCCTCGAGCGACTCGGCGCGCAGCACCGCCAGCACGGGCCCGAAGATCTCCTCGCGATAGATCGTCATCTGCGGCGTGACGTCGTCGAACAGCGTCGCGCCGACGTAGAAGCCGTTCTCGTGCCCGGCCACGGTCGGCTTGCGGCCGTCCACGACCAGCTTCGCACCTTCGGCGCAGCCCTTGTCGATCAGGCCCGTGATGCGATCGCGCGCGGCGCACGTGATGACCGGTCCCATCTCGACGCTGGTGTGGCCGGGACCGAGCGTGACGCGGCGCGCACGCGCGGCGAGGCGCTCGACCAGCGGATCACCGGCGTCGCCCACGGCCACCACGGCGGAGATCGCCATGCAGCGCTCGCCCGCCGAGCCGTAACCCGCGCCGATGATCGCCTCGGTGGCGAAGTCGAGATCGGCATCGGGCAGCACCACCGCGTGGTTCTTCGCCCCGCCGAGCGCCTGCACGCGCTTGCCGTGTGCCGCACCGGTCTGGTAGATGTATTTCGCGATCGGCGTGGAGCCGACGAACGACACCGCGCGCACGGTCGGATGCGCGAGGATCGCGTCGACGGCCTCCTTGTCGCCGTGCACGACGTTGAACACGCCGTCGGGAAGCCCCGCCTCCTTGAGCAGCTCACCGAGGCGCAACGACAGCGTGGGGTCGCGCTCCGACGGCTTCAGCACGAACGTGTTGCCGCAGGCGATGGCGATGGGGAACATCCACATCGGGACCATCGCGGGGAAGTTGAAGGGCGTGATACCCGCGCACACGCCGAGCGGCTGGCGCAACGACCAGCTGTCGACCTCGGTGCCGACGGTGTCGCTGTGCTCGCCCTTCAGGAGATGCGGGATGCCGGTCGCGAACTCCACCACCTCGAGACCGCGGGTGATGGAACCCTCCGCGTCCGTCAGCGTCTTGCCGTGCTCCTGCGTGACGATCTTCGCGAGATCACGCTTGTGCTGCTCGACGAGGTCGCGAAAGCGCATGAGCACGCGCGCACGCCGCAACGCCGGCGCCTTGCGCCATGCGGGCCACGCGCCGGCGGCCGATCTCACGGCGGCGTCGACGTCGTCGGCGTTGGCATAGGGCACGTGGCGAACGACCTCGCCCGTCGCGGGGTTCGTGATCTCGCCGTAACGCTTGGTGCTGGGCGCGAATGCGCGGCCACCGACCCACAGCGGCAGGCGCTCGAGGCTTGTCAGGTCCATGATTCCTCCTTCGGATTGCTCATTCGAACTCCCGCAGGCGCGCGACATAGCGCGCGATCAGGTCGACTTCCAGGTTGACCCGGTCGCCTGGGGCAAGTTGCGACAACGTCGTGACGGCCAGTGTATGCGGGATCAGGTTGACGGCAAAGCGCGCGCCGTCCACCGTGTTGACGGTCAGGCTCACGCCGTTCACGGCAATCGAGCCCTTCGCGGCGATGTAGCGGGCCAGCGCAGGCGGGGCTTCGACGGTGAAGGTGACGCTGCCGTCGCCGCCGGCTACAGGCACCACGCCATGCACCACGCCCACGCCATCGACGTGACCGGACATCAGGTGACCGCCGAGGCGGTCGCCCGCGCGCAGCGCTTTCTCGAGATTGACGTTGCCCGCGCGATCGAGGCTGGCGGTGCAGCGCAGCGTCTCGCCCGATGCGTCGAAGGCAAGATCGTCGCGGTCGATGGCCACCACGGTGAGGCAGCAACCGTTCACCGCGATGCTGTCGCCGACCGCGACGTCACGGGTTCCAATGCTCGCGGCGTCGATACGAAGGCGCACGCCGTCGCCGCGCGCGTCCGCGCGCACGATGCGGCCCACGCCCTGAACGATTCCCGTGAACATCAGCCCGTGGCCTCGTCGAGAATGCGGGCGACGATGCGGAGATCGTCGCCGACCCGGTCGATCGATTCCCATGCGAGCCGCGTGCGCTGCGCAAGCTCCGCGAGCGGCACGGCGCGCTCGAAAGCTCCACGCGCGGGATCGCCGACGATGCCCGGCGCGACGTACCACAGCAGCTCGTCGAGCAGGCCGGCGTCCAGGAGCGCGCCGTTGAGCTTCGCGCCCGCCTCGACATGGACTTCGTTGATCTCGCGTCGCGCGAGCTCGCGCATGAGCGCGTGGAGGTCGATGCGGCCGCTCGCGTCCGGCAACGCGAGCACCTCGGTCGTGGCGGGCCACGCGGGGTTGCGCGACCCGGCCGTGACGACCAGCGCGGGGCCGTCGGCGAGCACGCGCGCCGACGGCGGGCTCTCGGCCCGGCGATCGACGATGACCCGCAACGGCTGACGCGGCGTGTCGATTGCGCGTACCGTCAGCTGCGGATCGTCCTGCAGCACGGTGCCAATGCCCGTCAGGATGGCGCACGCCCGTGCGCGCCACGCGTGCCCGTCGGCACGCGCCGCCTCGCCCGTGATCCACCGGCTAGTGCCGTCGACGAGCGCGGTACGTCCATCGAGGGTGGTGGCGAGCTTCGCGCGCACGAACGGGCGTCCGCGCTCGATGCGCGAGAAGAATCCGCAGTTCTGCGCGCGCGCCTCGCGCTCGAGCACGCCGTATTCGACCTCGACGCCGCGTGCGCGCAGGCGCTCGCCGCCCCCTGCGGCCGGCACGAACGGATCGCGCGCGGCGATGACCACGCGCGCGACGCCCGCGTCGAGCAGCGCGTCGACGCACGGGGGCGTCCGCCCCTGGTGGTTGCAGGGCTCGAGCGTGACGTACAGGGTTGCGCCGCGCGCATCGTGATCCTTCGCGCGCGCGTCGCGCAACGCGACGACCTCGGCATGCGGCTCGCCGGCCCGCGCGTGCCAGCCTTCGCCGAGCACCACGCCTTCGCGCACGAGCAGCGCGCCCACCCGCGGGTTGGGCGCCGTCGTATAGAGGCCGCGACGCGCGAGATCGAGCGCGCGCGCCATATGGACGCGATCCTGTTCCTGCGATGGCGCCATCAGCGGCGGAGGCGCTTCAGCGCCGGGGCGGGCGCCTCGACTTCCTTCAGCGCGTCGCGAAAATCCGAGACGTCCTGGAACGAGCGATAGACCGACGCGAAACGGATGTACCCGACCTTGTCGAGCTTGTAGAGCTCCTGCATGACCATCTCGCCGATCTGGCGCGATGGGATCTCGCGCTCGCCGAGCGCCAGTACCTGCTGCACGATGCGGTCGATCGCAGCGTCGACGTACTCGGTGGGCACCGGACGCTTGTGCAGCGCGCGCTGGAACCCGATGCGGATGCGGTTGACGTCGAAGTCGGAGCGCGTGCCGTTGCTCTTCACCACCTGCGGCAGGCGCAGCTCGACCGTCTCGTACGTCGTGAAGCGCTTCTGGCACGCCGCGCAGCGACGCCGCCGGCGAATCGAGTCGCCCGGCTCGGATACGCGCGAGTCGATCACCTGCGTGTCGTCGCTGCCGCAGAACGGGCACTTCATGGTCGGCGGGCCCCGGCGCCGGCCTTCGTGGTCACCGGTAGACCGGGAACTTGCGCGTCAAGGCGGCGACGCCGTTCCGCGCGCGCGTGATGACCGCGTCGTCCGCGGGGTCGTCGAGCACGTCGGCTATCAGGTGGCCGAGCTCCTCGCATTCGAGCTCGCCGAAGCCGCGCGTGGTCGACGCGGGGCTGCCGATCCGGATGCCCGAGGTCACGAACGGCTTTTCCGGATCGTTCGGGATCGCGTTCTTGTTCACCGTGATATGCGCTCGTGCGAGCGCCGCCTCGGCGTCCTTGCCGGTGATGCGCTTGGCGCGCAGGTCGACGAGGAACATGTGCGAATCGGTGCCGCCCGAGACGATGCGAAGGCCCCGCTCCTGCAGCACCTTGGCGAGAACGCGCGCGTTCTCGATCACGCGCTCCTGATAGATCTTGAAGTCGCGCGACAGCGCCTCGCCGAACGCGACGGCCTTGGCGGCGATGACGTGCATCAGCGGACCGCCCTGCAGGCCGGGGAACACCGCCGAGTTGATCTGCTTCTCGTACTCGGACTCCGTGAGGACGAAGCCGCCGCGCGGGCCGCGCAACGTCTTGTGCGTCGTGCTGGTCACGTACTGCGCGACGCCGACGGGGCTCGGATAGAGGTCGGCGGCGATGAGGCCCGCGTAGTGCGCCATGTCCACCATCAACGGCGCGTTCACGGCATCGGCGATCTCGCGAAAGCGCTCCCAGTCGATCACGCGCGAATACGCCGACGCGCCCGCGATGATGAGCCGCGGCTTGTGCTCGTGCGCGAGACGCTCGACGGCGTCGTAGTCGATGAGCTCGGTCTCCGGGTCGAGGCCGTACGCGACGACCTTGAACCACTTGCCCGAGATGTTGACCGGCGAGCCGTGCGTGAGATGGCCGCCGTGAGGCAGGCTCATGCCGAGGATCGTGTCGCCGGGCTTGAGCGCCGCGAAGAACACCGTCTCGTTCGCCTGCGCGCCGGAGTGCGGCTGCACGTTCGCGGCGTCGGCGCCGAAGAGCTTCTTGACCCGATCGATCGCGAGCTGCTCGACGATGTCGACGAACTCGCAGCCGCCGTAGTAGCGCTTGCCGGGCAGTCCCTCGGCGTACTTGTTGGTGAGCTGCGTGCCCTGGGCCGCCATGACGGCGGGGCTCGCGTAGTTTTCGGATGCGATCAGCTCGATATGGTCTTCCTGACGCCGGTTTTCGGCGTTGACCGCCTCCCAGACTTCCGGGTCGAGCTGCGCCAGCGAGGAAGAACGGCTGAACATGGGCACCGCCGGGGGCAAAGCGTGATTTTAGCATTCGAGCCGCCCCGGCCCTTATAATCCGCCGGTCCTTCGCGCCGGCCCCAAGCGCCGACCGGGACGCCGGCACCGCATCCGCACGCGGACTCTCCGGCCAAGACAAGGAGGCACTGTTGAACGCTCTGCTCGCCCTCTCCCGAGCGATCGACGCTCTGACCGAGCGCGTCGGCCGCGTGGTCTATTGGCTGATCCTCGTCGTCGTGATCATCAGCGCCCTCAATGCGACGGTGCGCAAGGCGTTCAACTACAGCAGCAACGCCTACCTCGAGATCCAGTGGTACCTGTTCTCGGTCATCTTCCTGTTCGGTGCCGGCTACACCCTCCTTCGCAACGAGCACGTGCGCATCGACATCATCGCGGGCCGCCTGTCGGCCCGCACGCAGAACTGGATCGACGTGATCGGCATCGTGTTCTTCCTGTTCCCGATGTCGATCATCATCATGTGGCTGTCGTGGCCGCTGTTCGTCGACTCCTACGTGCGCCACGAGGTCTCGACCAACGCGGGCGGCCTCACCATCTGGCCCGCTCGGCTCATGGTGCCGGTCGGATTCGCGCTGCTCATCGTCCAGGGCCTGTCCGAGCTCATCAAGCGCATCGCGTTCCTCGCGGGAGCCGCGCCCAACCCGCTCGAGAAGCACCACGCGAAGTCGGCGGAGGAGGAGCTCGCCGAGGAGATCGCCCGCCAGCGAAACCTCGACGTGGGACCGCAATCATGACCGCCGTCTCGATGCGCGGCGAGCCGAACACGCTGGGGTTCGCATGACGGCCTGGCTCATCGCGAACATCGCGCCGCTGATGTTCGTCGGGCTGGTCGTGGTGCTGCTGATCGGGTTCCCCGTTGCGTTCTCGCTCGGGGCGGTCGGCGTGGCATTCGCGATCGTCGGCATCAAGCTGGGCCTGCTCGATACGTCGCTGCTCCAGGCGCTGCCCGAGCGCGTATTCGGCGTGATGGCGAACGACACGCTGCTCGCGGTCCCGTTCTTCACGTTCATGGGACTCATCCTCGAGCGATCGGGCATGGCCGAGGACCTGCTCGACACGATCGGACAGCTCTTCGGCTCGGTGCGCGGCGGCCTCGCCTACGCGGTCATCTTCGTCGGCGCGCTGCTCGCCGCGACCACCGGCGTAGTGGCGGCCAGCGTGATCTCGATGGGCCTCATCTCGCTGCCCATCATGCTGCGCTACGGCTACGACCGCCGGCTGGCGTCCGGCGTGATCGCGGCCTCGGGAACGCTCGCCCAGATCATCCCGCCGTCGCTCGTCCTGATCATCATGGCCGACCAGCTCGGCCGCTCGGTGGGCGACATGTACGCCGGAGCGTTCATCCCGGGCGTCGTGCTCGCCGGCATCTACGCGCTCTACACGTTCGGCGTCACGGTGGTCAAACCGCAGTGGGCCCCGGCGCTGCCCGCCGAGGCGCGCACGATCCGCGAGCCGGACGGATCGAGCGGCGTGCGTTCCCTGCTCGTGCTCGTCGTGATCGCTGCCGTGTCGGGTGTGGGCTACGCCAAATGGCAGCTCGCGGACCGCGCGCTCGACGAGACCATCGTGATCGGAACGTCCATCGCGACCGGTGTCGCGTTCGCGCTCGCGGTGCTGAACAAGCTCCTGAAGCTCGGGCTGCTGTCGCGCATCGCGGAGCGCGTGACGTTCGTGATGATCCCGCCGCTCGCGCTCATCTTCCTCGTGCTCGGCACGATCTTCCTCGGCGTCGCGACGCCGACCGAAGGCGGTGCCATGGGGGCGACCGGCGCGCTGATCATGGCGCTCGCGCGCCGCCGGCTGAGCTGGTCGCTCATCAAGCAGGCCATGGACACCACGGCGAAGCTCTCCACGTTCGTGGTGTTCATCCTGATCGGCGCGCGGGTATTCAGCCTGACCTTCTACGGCGTCAGCGGCAACGTGTGGGTCGAGCACCTGCTCACGAGCCTGCCGGGAGGTCAGCTCGGCTTCCTCATCGTCGTCAACGTGCTCATCTTCTTCCTCGCGTTCTTCCTCGATTTCTTCGAGCTGTCGTTCATCGTCATTCCGCTGGTGGGCCCGGTGGCCGACAAGCTCGGGATCGACCTCATCTGGTTCGGCGTGCTGCTCGGGGTCAACATGCAGACGTCGTTCATGCACCCGCCGTTCGGGTTCGCGCTGTTCTACCTGCGCAGCGTCGCGGCCAAGCGCGAGTACACCGACCGCCTCACCGGCAGGCGCATGGCGCCGGTGACGTCGGGACAGATCTACTGGGGCGCCGTGCCGTTCGTGCTGATCCAGATCCTGATGATCGGCCTCGTGATCGCCGTGCCCCAGATGGTCATGGTGTACAAGGCCGGCGAGAGCAAGGTCGATCCGAGCAAGGTGCAGATCCTCGCGCCGCCCGTGGAAGAGCCCGCGCCGGGCACCGGGCCGTCACTCGAGCCCGGCAGCGGCAACGCACCCGAGCCGCAGGGCGGCTCGAGCGAAACCGACGAGGCGCAGCGAGCGCTCGAGCAGATCATGGGCGGGGGCGCCAAGCCGGACGAGGGCAAGTCCGGCAAGTGATCGCGCCCGACGTGCCGCAATAAAAAACCCCGCCGTTGCGGCGGGGTTTTTTCGGAGCCGAGCCGGCTACTTCTTGCCGCTCTTCGACTGCTGCGACATGCGCTCGCCCGCGATCATGAAATTGTCGAAGCGGTTCTCGGCGATGGAGAACCACGCGACCTGGTCGTTGCGGAACGGCTTCCACGCATCGTAGATCTTCTTGAACTTCGCGTTCTTGGTTGCGATGTCGTCGTAGACCTCGGTGGTGGCCTTGTAGCACGCCGCCATGATGTCGTTGGAGAACGGCAGCAGCTTGACGCCGCCGGCGACGAGCCGGCGCAGCGCGGCGGGATTGAGCGCGTCGTATTTCGCCATCATGTCGACGTTCGCCTCGTAGCAGGCCGCCTCGAGGATCGCCTGGTAGTCCTTGGGCAGATCCTGGTACGCCTTGATGTTGACGTACAGGTCGAGCTCGGGCCCGCCTTCCCACCAGCCCGGGTAGTAGTAGTACTTGGCAACCTTGTAGAGGCCGAGCTTCTCGTCGTCGTACGGGCCGACCCATTCGGCCGCGTCGATCGTGCCCTTCTCGAGCGCGGGATAAATGTCGCCGCCAGGGATCTGCTGCGGCACCACGCCGAGCTTTTGCAGCGGCAGACCGCCGGTTCCCCCGATGCGCATCTTGAGACCCTGGAAGTCGGCAGCGGTGCGGATCTCCTTGCGGAAGAAGCCGCCCATCTGCGCGCCGGTGTTCCCGGCCGGGAAGTTGATGATGTTGTAGTCCTTGTAGAACTCGCGCATCAGCTCCATGCCGCCGCCGTGATACATCCAGGCGTTCTGCTGGCGCGCGTTCATGCCGAACGGGATCGCGCAGCCGAACGCGAACGTCGGGTCCTTGCCGAAGAAGTAGTACGGCGCGGTATGCGCGCACTGCACGGTTCCGTTCTGCACGGCGTCCACGACGCCGAACGCGGGAACGATCTCACCGCCGGCGAACGTCTGGATCTGGAACTTGTTGTTGGTCGCCGCGGCGACGCGCTTGGAAATGGTTTCGGCGCCTCCGAAGATCGTGTCGAGGCTCTTGGGAAAGCTCGACGCGAGGCGCCATTTGACCTCGGGCGCCGCCTGCGCGAACGCGGGCGCCGAGCCTGCGGCCAGGATGCCGGCGAGGCCCGTGTGCTTGATGAACGAACGACGTTCCATCCGATTCTCCTCTCTTCAACGATGGGAACTTCCCGTAGCGGGATTCGGCGCGGCCGGCGTCCTCTTCGATCGTCGTTCGTCCGGCGCGCGTTCCGCGGCGATTCTAGACGATTTCCCGAAGGCTACGGCGTGAGCTTACGAACGGCCGAGAACAACGCCCAGCACCAGCCCGCCTGTCGCTCGAGCGTCTGCGTGAAGCGAATCAGGTAACGCGCATTGCCGGTGTCGAGCTCGACCATCCCGCCCGCCACGAACTTGTCGTCCGGACCGATCAGGCTGCGCTGCGCGGTCTGGCGATTGTCGGCGTGCGCGGGGAGGTAGATTCCGAAGAATGGCCGATCGCCCGGTGCCGCGCGCGACGATTCCGCCGGGGCCACCCATGTACGCAACAGCACGCGCACCAGCCGCTTGGCGATGATCTCCACACCGACGGTCACCTCGTCCACCTGCTGGCGCTGCATGCGTCGCACGACGGCGAGGCGCCATTGCTCGTGGTCCTTGATGGCGATGATCTCGCCGAGCTTCGCCGGCGCATCCTTCGCCGGCGCGAGCAGGCGGCAGCCCGTGTCGCTGCGGTCCACCATCTTCCACGCCGTGCCGCGAATCCGCCGCGCAACCGATTCGGGATTCACCGTCGGGTTCACCATCTGCGTGACTTCGTCGTAGCTCGACACGACCCCCGGCGTGCGCGCCTGCTCGGGCAGGCGGTCGATCTCGGCGATGGCGCGCGTGAGCGCCTGCAGGCCGACGACGACGCGCACGTCGCCCTCGGTGTTGAAGCGCGCCGCGCGTGGCGCGTGTGCAATGGCTTCCGGCCCGAAGAGCGCTGCGAGCCGCATGAGGAGCAGGCGCTGCTCGCGCGGCGGAAGATCGCCCGGCTTCTGCATCTCCTCGTCCTGCTCGGGCAGCCAGCGCATCCGCTCGACGATGCGCGTGTACACCGGCGTCGCGTCGAGCAGCATCACGCGGCTGCCGCTGTGCGGCTTGTCGCGGCGGCGCAGGCCCTGCGAGCCCGTGAGGTCGACGAAGAATCCGGCACCATCCGAAGGCGGCGGGACGAGCGACAGCGTCGGCGTCCAGTCGCCGAGCTGATGCGCGACCCACTCCACCTGGTCGGGAGTGAAATTGCCCGAGTCGAGGCGCATCAGCAGCAGCGTGCCCAGGTATTCCTGCTCGAGCGAGATGCCCGGCTTGGCGAACGCGCCGACGCCGAACACGAGCTGCTCGCGCTGCCAGCCGCGCATGCGCGCGAACTCGTAGATCTCGTGGAAATCCTTCCACTGCGCCGGAATCCAGTGGCTGTAGCGGAAGAGACGATACTTGCCATCGAGCCCGCGATAGTGCGCGAGGCGCACGAGCACCCACGGCATGATCGCGCGCCAGCGCTTCTGCTCGCCGCGCGGATAACCCGCCTTCAGTGCCGCGTTGTAGGCCGCGATGAACGCCTTCACGAGGTCGAACACAGCGTGCCAGAGGCGCGACTCGACGGCCGAGCTCTTCTGGTAGTTCGCGGTGTACTGCTGCGTGAGCTGCGCGATGACGGGCTCGAGCCGCGCGTCGATCTTCAGCAGCGCTTCGACCTGGCCGGGTCCGACGTCACGTCGCGAGCCGGGGAAATCCGAGACGACGTCGAGCGCGAGCTTCTGGATGGCGGCCGGGTCGCCGCTCGGCAGCTGCGCGATCCAGCGCGACGCCAGGTTGGCGTTGCGCAGCGGGTCGTTGAGCGACTTGAACCAGTTGAAGATCGGGGGGGCCATCGCCGGGGCTCGCTATTGCCCCGCGACCGTCATCCTGCCGACCAGCAACGAACCGATGTGCCGCGAGCCGCGGCGGTCGACGTCGCGGCCGATCGCGACGATGTCGCGAAAAATGTCCTTCAGGTTTCCCGCGATCGTGATCTCTTCCACGGGATAGGCGATCTCGCCGTTCTCGACCCAGAAGCCGGCGGCGCCGCGCGAGTAGTCACCGGTCACCGGATTGACGCCCTGGCCGAGCTGCTCCGTGACGAGCAGGCCGCGGCCCATGCGGCGCACGAGCCCTTCGAGGTCGTCCTCGCCCGGTGTGACGACGAGGTTGTGCGTGCCGCCCGCATTGCCGGTGGTCGCGAGTCCCAGCTTGCGCGCGGAATAGGAGCCGAGGAAATAGCCCTGCACCACGCCGTCGCGGACCACGTCGCGCGCGGCGGTCGCCACCCCCTCGTTGTCGAACGGCGCGCTGCCCCGCGCGCGGCGAAGGTGCGGCTCCTCGCGCACGTTCACGATCGGCGCGAAGACTTGCGTGCCGACCGAGTCGAGCAGGAACGACGAGCGGCGATACAGGCTTCCGCCGGACACCGCGTGCACGAACGCACCGAGGATGTCGGCGGCTTCGGGCGCTTCGAACAGCACCGGGCACTCGATCGTGCCGAGCCGACGCGCGTTGAGCCGACGCGTCGTGCGCAGGCCCGCCATGCGCCCGACTTCGGCGGGCGCCTGAAGGTCCTCGGGCGCGCGCGCCGCGGTGTACCAGTAATCGCGCTGCATCGCGCCGGCGTCCTCACCGATCACCGCGCAATCGATGTGATGTCGCGAGCTCCGGTAGCCTCCATGGAAACGGTTCGAGTTGGCGTAGACGAATTCCGACTCGCCGAAGGCGACGGTGGCGCCCTCGGTGTTGGTGAGGCGCTTGTCGACGGCGAGCGCCGCGCGCTCGGTCTCGCGGCCGAGCTCGATCGCCTCTTCGACGTCGAGCGCCCACGGGTGATAGAGATCGAGGTCCGGCCAGTCGTGCGCCAATCGATCGGGGTCGGCGAGGCCGGCCGCCGGGTCCTCGGCGGTGTAGCGCGCGATCGCGACCGCCTTGTCGACCGTGTCGCGAATCGCCTCGTCGGAGAAGTCGGCGCTGCTCGCATGCCCGCGACGCTGGCCGACGAATACACTGACCGCGATGCCCTTGTCGCGGTTGTACGCGATGGTCTCGACCTCGCCCTTGCGGACGGTGACGCTCTGACCCACGCCCTGCGACACCTCGGTCTCCGCCGCGGTCGCGCCGGCTTTCGCGGCAGCGTCGAGAATGGCCGCTGCGATGCGATCGAGCGTCGCCGTCTCGACGGGAAAGCGGGAGCTGTCCGCGGGGGATGCCGCGGATCGTGGCTGGGAATCGGCTGTGCCGACGGCAGTTCGGGCGGTCATCGACGGACTATGGCGCGCCGTGGTATCGCCCCTGCGATCCGTGCCTGCACAGCGCCTCGGCTATCATAACAAAGCCTTGCGCGCGCCTTCGCCACCGCGCGCCAGCGTGTGCACCTCATGGCCCGGTCCGCCGCTCCCCAGCCCGCTTTGCCCGATTCCGACTCGGCACCGTCCAAGACGCGCCGCAAGCGCGACATGGAAGCGCTGCAGGCGCTCGGCGAGCGGCTGGTCGATCTCGACGCGCAGCGTCTCGCGACCCTCGATCTGCCGGAAGTCCTCGTCGACGCCGTGGCGCTCGCGCGGCGCACGACCCGTCACGAGGCGCGGCGGCGACAGATGCAGTACATCGGCCGACTGATGCGCGACATCGATCCGGCGCCCTTGCAGGCGGCGTTCGAGCGATGGGAACAGGGTCCGGCGGAGGAGCGCGCGCGTTTCGCCGAGCTCGAGCGCTGGCGCACGCGGCTCCTCGACGACCCGGCCGCCCTGGACGCATTCATGGCGGAGCATCCGCACAGCGACCGCGCCGCGCTCGCGCGGCAGATCGCGGCCGCGCGCGAGGAGCGCGCGCACGGCGGTCCGCCCCATCATCAACGTGCGCTCTTCCGCACGCTCAAGGCGCTCTCCAAATGACCGTGCACGACGACACGTTGCTGATCGGCCTGGTGTCGATCTCGGATCGCGCTTCCGCCGGTGTCTACGAGGACAAGGGCCTCCCGGGATTGACGGAATGGTTCACGTCGGCGCTGAAGTCGCCGTGGCGCATGGAAACGCGGCTGATCCCCGACGAGCAGCCGGTGATCGAGCGCACGCTGATCGACCTCGTCGATCAGGTGCGCTGCAACCTCGTGCTCACCACGGGCGGGACCGGACCCGCGCCGCGCGACGTGACGCCCGAAGCGACGCTCGCCGTGGCGCACAAGGTCCTGCCCGGGTTCGGCGAGCAGATGCGCCAGGTGAGCCTGCGCTACGTGCCGACGGCGATCCTTTCGCGGCAGGTCGGCGTGATCCGCAATCGCGCGCTGATCCTCAATCTGCCGGGGCAGCCGAAGGCCATCAAGGAGACGCTCGACGGCGTGTTCCCCGCGGTGCCCTATTGCATCGACCTCATCGGCGGGCCCTACATCGAGACCCACGAAGCGGTGTGCAAGGCGTTCCGGCCGAAGTCGGCGCAGCGGCCGGCCCCCGCGTAGCGCCCTGGGCCAATGCCCTGCGCCCTGTCGCGCCCTCGCGCGCCGGCGACGACGCCAGGCACAGCGCGACGCAACGCCGTCATAGGACACAATCCGGCCATGGTCGCGACACCCTTCCCCAACCAACCCCCGTCCTACGAGGGCACCAACCTGTTCGCGACCGACCTCGTGCTGGGCGAGGCGCTCGCGCGCGCGGGCGTTGGCGACGTCGATGCGCTTCACGCATGGGGCGGCGTGCTCGGCGCGCGTTTCGCCACCGCCGATCTCGCCAATCGCCATCCGCCTCGCCTCGTGACGCACGACCGCAGCGGCGAGCGTGTCGACACCGTCGAGTTCCACGACGCCTGGCACGCGCTGATGGCCCTCGCGATGGCCCAGCACGAGCACTGCCTGCCCTGGCGCACGCCCGGCCCGCACGCGCACGTGCAGCGCGCGGCGCTGTACTACCTGCATGCGCAGGTCGAGAACGGTACGCAGTGTCCCATCACCATGACGTTTGCCGCCAATCCGGTCCTGCGCCGTCACGCCGACGTTGCGCACATTCGCGCGCACTGGCTCACCGCGATCGAGTCCGACGTCTACGACTCGCGGCCGCTGCCCGTGCTGGAAAAGGACAGCGCATTGATCGGCATGGGCATGACCGAGCGCCAGGGTGGCTCCGACGTGCGCGCCAACCGCACGCGCGCCACGCGCGACGGCGAGCGCTGGCGCATCGAGGGCCACAAGTGGTTCTTCTCGGCGCCGCAATGCGATGCCCACCTCGTGCTCGCGCAGACCGATGCCGGCATCGGATGTTTCTTCATGCCTCGGTATCGCGATGACGGTTCGCGCAACGCGATTCGCATCGATCGGCTGAAGGACAAGCTCGGCAACCGGTCGAATGCATCCGCGGAAGTGCAGTTCGAGGGCGCGGAGGCGTGGCTGCTCGGCGAGCCCGGTCACGGCATCGCCACGATCCTCGAGATGGTTCAGCTCACGCGTCTCGATTGCGTCATCGGCAGCGCGGGCATCATGCGCGGCGCGCTCGCCTGGGCGCTCCATTGGGCGCAGCATCGCATCGCATTCGGCCGCCGCCTCGCCGACCAGCCGCTGATGAGCAACGTGCTCGCCGACCTCGCGATCGAGACGGAGGCCGCGCTGCTGCTCGCGCTCGACCTCGCGGGGACCTTCGACGAAGGCGCGTCTGCGCACGCGCAGGCGCTTGCGCGTCTGCTCGTGCCGGCCGCGAAGTACTGGGTCTGCAAGCGCGCGCCGGTGGTGGCGCTGGAAGCGATGGAAGTGCTCGGGGGGAACGGCTACGTCGAGGAGCAGCCGCTTCCGCGGCTTTACCGGGAAGCGCCGGTCAATTCGATCTGGGAAGGCTCGGGCAACGTCATCTGCCTCGACGTGGCGCGGGTGGTGCAGCGCCATCCGGAGGCGCTCGACGCGCTGTACGCGCAGCTGCGCCACGTGCATGGCGCGAACGCACACCTGGATCGCGCAGCCGAGCGCCTGACCGCGCAGCTGGCGCGCGTGCCCGACGCAGCGGGCGGCCGCGTGCTCGCACAGGCCATCGCGACGACGGTCGCGGCGGCGCTGCTGGTGCGGCACGCGCCGCCGTTCGTGGCCGACGCGTATTGCGCGTCGCGCCTGGCACCCGAGCCGTACGCGGGGGGTGCGTTCGGAACGCTGCCCCACGGAGCCGACGCCGCCGCGATCGTGCGGCGCAGCTCCGGGTACGCGTAGCGATTACTGGACCACGAATCCAAACGACGCCGAATTCGCCATGCTGCCGAGCTTGGCCGATGCTGTCGCGGCATAGGTGCCGGCGATGCTCTTGCTCTTGATCGGGAAGGACGCGATCGCAACGCCGTTGCTGCCCGTCGAAGCCGACAGGACCGTTGTGTTGCCCTTCGGATCGCGCACGTTGACCGTCACGGCCGCGCCCGATACCGGCAGGCCGCCGCTCTTCACGGTCGTCGTGATCGTGGCGTAAATCGTCTGGTTGCCGTGCGTCGGCCGCACATAGCTCGACTTGTCCGACGCCGAGCCGACGCTGAGTGACGTCATGACCGCGATCGTGGCGCTGGCGCTGGCGCTGTACGCGCTCGCGGTCGCATTGGCCGCCGTGCTCGTCACCGTGTAGTACGCCGCGGTGGCAGAACCCGACGCCGTGATCCCGAGCGGTGCCGTACCCGAGGCGCCCGGCGCAAGGCTCGCCGTCTGCGGATTGCTGGCGGTCCAGCCCGCCGGCACGACCGCGCTGACGTTGAACGGCGCCGAGGGACAGCCGCACGGATCGTTGTTCTTCACGGTGGCGGTGAAGGTGGTGGTCGCACCGGCCGAGGTGTATTCGGTGCCGGTGGGCGTCAGCGTGATCGTCGGCGCGGCATGCGTGCACGCCGCCGGCGGATAGCTCACGTTGACGGTGCTGCCGCTGCTGCCGACCGAGACCGGAGTGACGACCACGCCCGACCCCGGATCGGTGAACGAGACGCCCGCGCCGAGCGCCGCGTCGGCCCACGCCGCCGTGGCAGGCGTCATGTCGAGCAGATAGCTGCTGTCGGGCGTCGACGGCGTCGCGTCGTGGAAGAGCACGCCGCTCATCAGGCTCGCATTGCTCGCAAGCGCGCTGTCGAAGCCGATGGCCTGGCGCGACTCCACGTACAAATAGTCCGACGCCGTGCCGCACGAGGCGACGCGCGGGATCTTGAGCGCGCGCGGGCTCGCATCGCGCGCTTTCTCGACCGGCGAGATGCTGTAATTCGCACTGCCGGTGCCCGCCAGCGTGATGATCGGCGGTGACACGCCGCCGTTGAGCCAGCCGAGCCGCTCTTTCTGATACGCGTTGTAATGCGTGGCCGCGGTGCCCATGACGTCGAACACGTCGCCGTATTCGCTCTTGGTGCAGCCGCTGGCGGCGATCGACGCCGAGCCGCAATCGAGCGAGTGCGAGTGATACAGCCCGAGCCCGTGGCCGAGCTCGTGCGCGATGGTGCTCAGGCGGAAGTACCCGGAGATCACCCATGACCGCGACGGCGTGCCGCCGACGTAGCTCAATCCCGCCCAGCCGCAGCCGCTGCTCGGCATGACGTAGAGGAAGCGCGAATAGCCCGACAGGTTGTAGCCCGCCGCCTGCGCCGCGCTCTTGGCCTTCGACTCGACGTACGTGTAATCGCACGTCGTGCTGCTGGGCGTGATCGTGAACCAGCCGGCCACGTCGCCGGTGAGCGTGGTCTGCTGATAGGAGTTCTCGTACCAGTAGTTGCTCACCGTCGTGAACATCATCGACTGTGCCGACGCGACCGTGAACGGCTGCACCGGATTGGTCGTGTAGTTGACGAGGATCGTGAGCGTCTTCTGCGGTCCCAGCGTGTTCTGCAATGCAGCGGCCTTCGTGGTCACGGCCACGTCGCTGCCCGACGCGGCGAGCAGCGCCGAGTCGATGCGCAGCCCGTGCACACGCACGTGCGAGCCCGTGACGACGTCCGGGGCCTCATTGGCGAAATGAAGCGACAGGCGGCCGTGCGCCGTGTTCAGTGCGTATTCGTAGTGATCGAGCGACGGATCCTCGTAGTCGACGTGCGCGACTTCGATGTCGCCCTCCTCGGTCGTTTCCTCCTCGACGAAGGGGCCCGCTTCAGCGGGGAACTGGCTGCGCAACGCGGCCGGCAGCGCGACGTTGTAGGCCTCCGCCGGGTCGCTCGCGACCAGCGCGAGCATCGCGTCGTGGCGATTGCGCGCCGCGGCTACCAGGTTTGCCATCGCTTTGCCTCGATTGCCGGTGGACGCCGCGGAAAGCTGCTGCGCAGCGTCGAGCAGCGTCAGCGTCAAGGCCTGTGCCTGCTGTGCGACGGCGCGTGCAACATCCGATGGCTGCGCCTTGTCGATCGGCGGCGCATGCGCGAATGAGTCTGTTCCAGTCAACAGCACGACGGCCGTGCAGAGGACGAGCGTGCCGAAGGTTGCCGGTCGACGGCGTTGTTGCAGATTGCAGTGCATGGGGTCTCCTCGAGGATGCGCATGAAGACCCCTCCATGACCGTTCCCTTCTTCGGTAGCCCGGCTGTCTCGGTGAGACCCGCGGCTTTGCGTGACCACGATCGCTCGTGGGTTGCCTTTGTCGAGAAGAGGACCTTTGCGCGGTATGCCTGGCTACGTGAGCGTCATATAACTGGGCGAATCAGCCACCGCGGCTATGCAAGCAATGATTACGCCATCTTGGGGTAATTTGCCGTCATGGCCTCACTCGCGTCGACTTACCGTTTGATGTTGTGGTAAAAAAGCGTCGAAGCGGTGATTGTGGACAACACGTCGTCCTGCACTGGACCAGCAACGTAGCGTCATCAGGCGCCGCCGAACGGCGCGCCCCGTCCTCCGGTGGAACGGGCGCGTCAGCCTTGCTGCAGGCTTGCGGGCGCGGGCTGTATTGAACACTTGTAATAGTGTCGCCGGCTTGCTATGCTGCTGGCATATGTCGGCGCGAAGCAGCAAGGACCCGCGTAGTTCCGCCGTCCGCCGTAGTACTGCCAACAGTATGCCAATGACATCGGATCTGAAAAGGGCTCACCCGTCGAAAGGCGGGGCCGCAAAGTCACCGGTCTAACGGGCGCGCGTCGCCCTACGACGGCGGGACTGCCGGATTCGCAGCGCACTGGCGGCGACCTCTTGTCGCCAGGCCGATCCGTACGGGCACGCGCTCAGCCCGTACGCGGAGGCGGCTGCTCACCTGCACTCCGTCGTCCATGTCCATCCTCATGGAAGGAGTTGCACTTGAAGCGTTCCGTATGTACGGCCTCCCGCGAACTTCCGTCCACAACCAGCCGCCCGAGCGCCAGCCGCTCTTCGGCCGTTCTTGCGCTAACGGCGCTGCTCATGAGCGGCGCGGTCCACGCGACGACGTATTACGTCAATCCCGCGGGCAGCGACGCCAATGCGGGAACGAGCCTGACTGCCCCCTGGAAGTCGTTCTACCACGCGGCGCAGACGCTGCAGGCGGGAGACACGGCGATCTTCGCCGACGGCACGTACTACGAGACGCAGCGAGGCATCATCAGCCACTCCGGCACCGCTACCGCGCCGATCGTCTTCAAGTCGGCGAATCCGTACGGCGCCAAGCTGGTCTTCCAGGGCTTGCAGACGGCGTGGGGCAAGATCTTCACGCAGAAGAGCTACATCACGATCCAGGATTTCGACATCACCGAGGACAGCAAGGGCACCACGACCTCGGACGTCATGGTGAACTTCGACAACTTCGACACGTCGCCGCCCACCACGGGCAATCGCGTGATCGGCAACAGGATCCATGGTGCATATTTCAACACCCTCAAGGTGTACAAGAGCGACAACTTCGTCGCGGACGGCAACACGCTCTACGACACCAATGCCATGGCGATCGACGTCATCAACACTTACAACACCGTCATCCGGGGCAACTACATCTACGACGTGACCGGCGCGGACCCCGTTGGTCCGGCAGCGGTCCTGCTGAAGGGCGGCGTGCGCAGCGCGCAGGTGTACGACAACATCCTTCGCGTGAAGGCGGGAAAGACCCTCACAAGCGGCATCATCCTGGGCGGTCAGTCGGCCGCGCACGCGGTCTACGATCCGAGCACGAACGGATATGAGGCGTACAACAGCGTAGCCTATAACAACGTCATCGTGTCCGAGACGACCGGTAATCTGCAATACGCCCTGCGGCTCATGGGGGCCCGGGACTCCGCCCTGCTGAACAACGTCGTGGTCGGCGCGCTGTGGAGCATCTTCACGTCGAAGTCGAGCGGCGACGCCAACAACGGATGGGCGTGGGATCCGCTCGTGCGCAACCCCGTCATCAAGAACAACGCCGTCGTCGACGCCGTGTACAGCATCACGCATAGCACCGTCTGGTTCGGCGACATCTCGGGAATCGTCAGCAACGACTACAACCTCTACTACAACTCGTCGACGCCGCAATCCTTGCCCCCCAGCGAGGCCCATGGGGTGTATTCCAATCCCCAGTTCGTGAACAAGTTGAGCGACTGGCACGTGCAATCGAGCAGCCCGGCTCTCGGCGCGGCCCAAGCGCAGACATTCATCGGTTTCCTCGGTGAGGCGATCAATGTCTCGCTCGACGCGTCCGGCGTTCAGCGTCCGACGTCATCGGCGTGGACGACGGGCGTGTACCAAGGGCCGGAGACCACGCTCTCAGTTGCGATCGCGTCGCCGGTCGGCGGTACCGTGTCCGGCGCGGTGCCGGTGTCCGTCAGCGCCAGCGACACCGTCTCCATTGCGCACGTCGACCTTATGCAAAACGGCGCCAAGATCGCATCCGCGACGGTCCCACCCTATCAGTTCACCTGGGACTCGACGAAGGTCGCGAACGGAACGGTGACCCTCACGGCCGCTGCTTATGACGTGGCCGGCAACTCGGACGTTTCGTCCCCCGTCGCGGTCAACGTCTCGAACGCTCCTCCGCCCGATACGACGCCACCCACCGTGACGATCACCAATCCGTTGAACGGCACGCGCGTTCGTGGAAGCGTGGCCGTCACAACGTCGGCCAGCGACAACTCCGGGGCATCCGGCATCACGCAGATGCTCTACATCGACGGCGTGTTGCGCAGCACCGCCATCGGCACACCGATCAACTATTCGTGGCAGACGAACCGGATCACGTCGGGCACGCACATCGTCAAGGCGATCGCCAAGGACAAGGCCGGCAACACCACTACCGCGCAGGTGCAGGTCACGAAGTGATCGGTCGCCGTGCGTGCCGCGTGACGCGGCGCGCACGGCGATCCCGCGCGTGCCCGCATTTGCGTGCTCCGCCCAGCATTAGTCCCTAACGCGCAGAACGCGCGCCGGGCTGCCAGCGACCACGGAGTACGGCTCCACGTCCCTCGTCACCACGCTGCCTGCCCCGACTACGGCGCCCTCGCCGATCGTCGTTCCAGCCAGGACCACGCAGTTGGCGCCGATCCAGACGTCTGATCCGATGCGAATCGGCTTCCTGACGCTGCCCGCGCCGAAGATCCGCCCGCGACCTGCCGGAATGACGTGATTGTCGGCAATGATCTTCACGCCATGGCCGATCAGCGCGCGGTCACCGATCTCCACGCCGCCCGCGCTCTCGATCAGAACACCGACGGCGAGGTCGACGTCGTCGCCAATGCGAAGATTGCGGCCGGGCGTGATCCAGACTCCCGGGTAATACGTCACGCGCCGGCCGATGCGCGCGCCGTTTAGCCTGAGAAATGCGGATTTGAGAGCGTTCAGCGCGCGGAATCTCGGCATGGAGAAGACAACCGCCATCACGAACTCGTAGCCGATCACGAACATCGGCTTCAGCCATCGCCAACGATCCAGCAGCCGCAGCACGCTAGCGCTCTGCATAGCGCTCGATGATGTCGAGGTAGCGGCGAAATCTCTGCTCGGCCGTCGGGTACGTCGCCAGCATGCGCGTGCCCCGATGCACGACATCCTGGCGAAGCCGCGCGTCGGTCTTTATGGCGTGAATCTGGCGCGCCGCCTCGCCTGCGTCGTCGTAGCGGAAGTACAGGGCGCCGTCGCCGCAAAGCGCCCTCGCCCACGCCAGGTCACTGACAAGCAGCGGTCGCTGCATAGTCCATGCCTCCGCGATTGTATTGCTGAAGCTTTCGAGCTGCGATGGCAGTATCACCGCGTCGCAGCAGCGATACAGCTCGGCGCATCCTTCCTGGGGCACCGGTCCAACGTTGTGCACTCTCGAAGCCACCCCGAGGTCGCGCGCCATGTCCGTGATATTGCGAGTGACCGCGGCATCGCCCGGCAGGGTGGTCAGGAACAGCACATCGTGGTCTCCATGCTCGTTCGCGAGCGCCTGCGCGACACGCGGCAGCAGTTCGATGTTCTTGTTCGGGTTGTACGCAGCGAGCAGCAGTACCCGGAATCCGCACGGTATTTGCTCGCATCGCTTGCGCGTCTCCTCGTGCACGACGTCTGGCGCCACCAGCGAGCTGATGCTCGGCTGCACGACGTGGACCCGGTCGCTATCGAGGCCGAGAAGGCGCACGCCGCGCTCGGCAAGGTCCGCCGTCTCGAACACGACCACATCGGCCTGACGCACGCGCCGTTCCCGCAGGATATCGATGATCTTGCGAAGCCAGCGACGCGGCAGATCCAGGCGGCCCCAGAAATCGATCTCGGGATACACGAGGTTCGAGTACGCGCAGCCGACGACGTTGACGAATCGCCGAGCGCCCGGCCATTGCGGCCCGAACTGCGTGTAGATCACTGCAGGTCGCACGCGTCGCGTCACCCGGATGCATCCGAACACCTCGAACCACAAGCGTGCCAGGGCATTGCGCGGCACGAGGTGCGCCACGAAGAAGTTCGATTGTGGTTCGACGCGCGACAGCGGCGTTCCGGCCGTGGCGACGAGATACCAGCGGTGAGCCGACCCGTGGACTTTCGCCTGCCGCACGAAGTCGAGTCCTACCTGCATGCCCCCACCGCTCTTCAGCGGAACGAAATTCAGCAAGATGTTCACCGGCAGGGTCGCACGCTCGACTCAGATTGCGACCGCGGCGTCTGCGCACGCTAGGCCGGCGTACACGTCGTGGTGCGACTGCGCCATCCGGTCGGCGCTGTACGCTTCGCTGAGCTTGCGGCCCTCGATGGCGAGGCGTTGCACGAGCGCCGGGTCGCCTCGCAGGCGCTCGATACAGTGGGCGAGAGCGCCGGGGTCGGCCGGGTCGAATAGCAGCGCGGCTCTCGTGGCGCCGATGATTCGCCGATGCGCAGGGATGTCCGACACGGCGCACGGCAGTCCGATGGCCAGCGACTCGAGGAGAACGTTCGGCATTCCCTCCCACCATGACGGAACCACGAGCATGTCGGCACCGGACATCAAACGGTAGATGTCGTGCCGGTAGCCTTCCCAGGCGACGCAGTCGTCGAGGCCGAGCTCGCGGATCGTTGCCAGCATGTCGCTTCGCTGCTCTCCGTCACCGCAGATGGTCAAGCGCAGCCCGGACCGGCCGGCAGCGAGCGTCATGGCGCGCAGCGCGCATTGCCAGTTCTTCTGACCGGTCAAACGTCCGGCGAACAGCACGTTCCACGTGCCACTCCGCTGTGTGCAAGGCTGCTTGATCCATTGCGGCTCGATGTTCACGGCGTTGTCGATGTGCACGCCTTTCTTGAGGGTGAACAGCCACCTGTAGGGCAACGTCGACGCCGTTATGGAATTGTTCGCGATGATCCGCGCCGCCGTAAGCATGGCGATCAGGTATTCGGGCACGGTCAACGGCCGGTGGAACGACATCGCGTTCCTGTACGAATAGACGCACGGTATCGACCTGCGCGCCGCGACGAGCATTGCCGGTATGGTGATCGACGCCGGAAGCCAGGCGTGCAGCACCTGCGGCTTGAAGTCATCGACTGCACGATCGAGGGCACCGAATATCGCCATGTCGTAGCGGTTTCGCCTGGCACTCTTGTAGATCGGGACATCCGCCCGGTCAACGTTGCTTCCCGTGTCGTCCACGCAGAATATGGCAGCGGCCATGCCGTGCGCTTGAGACGCGGCGGCCAGCATGCCGAGCTGCCTCTCGGCGCCGCCGCCGCACAGCGAATGAATGCAATGGAGCACGCGAATGGCTGCCACGGCTAGGGCTTCGGTCGCGCGACGCGCCATCCCACCAGGTACGTCGCGACGCGCCATGCAATCAACGCGAGCAGCGTGAAAGCCGCAGGCTTGGTGAAGTTCGTGAAATCATCGCGGACCGTGCGTATCAGATGCCATGCGAATGCGCCGCAGAAGATGAACCAGCCCGCATGACGCGACAGGTCGACGTGATCGAGTCGACCCAGCAGGTAGCCGAGCAGGCCGAAGATCGCGGGCACGCCCAGCGTTCCGAAGTTCAGATAGGCCTCGCCGATGGCAGTGAAACCGACGCCCTGGCCGATGTCGAATGCCCACGGGGCGATGCGATACGTCAGCCAGTCCGAAGGCACGAGCCGCTCGAATGTCGCCCGCGTGAAGACGCCGCGCTTGACGGCCTGCCGCGGCGATTCGCTGATCTGCGACGACACATTCGGAATGGCCTGTCTCAGGCCCTCCAGGTACGTCATGCCGTAGCGATAGCCATCTTCGTGCGGCACGAGCCGGAGCACATGAGCGAGCAGGGCACCCGTCTGCCCCAGATGCAACGTGTCCCTGGTGGACACGTGCTGCAATGCCTCGTTCATGGTGCTCTGACTCATGGCGGAATAAGGGCCGGATTGCCGCAGCACACCGACGAACGAGATCGCGGCCACGAGCACGACAAGCGCTGCGGCCGCCACGGCCATCGGGATCCGTCTGCCTGTCTTCCGCCAGAGGATCGCGCCCACCACGAGCGGGTACAACGCCGAAGTGCGGTAGCCCGAAAGCATGATCAGCGCAAAACCGCATACCGCAAGAAAGATGCCCAGAGCCTTTCCGATCCCGCTCGACGCGCTGAAGAAGAACAGCACGACCGCCGATGGAAACAGCATCAGGAAGACGCCGAGTCCCCGGGTGTCGCCCACACCGCGGAACAGTTCGGCGCGCGAGAACGAAAGCAGGTTTCCGACGGTCAGGAAGACCCATGCGAGCAGCGCGCACGAGACGACCAGCAGCCCCACCGCGTCCCTGAACAGCAGGCCGCGGAACGGCAGCGAAGCGACGCTGACCCGTTTCTTCGCGGGCACACGCGCGCGGAACGCGACGCCCTGGCCGAGTCCAAAGCTCGCCAATGCCACCACGGAGTACCAGCCCGAGAGCTCCAGCCAGCGCGGAGCGATGTCGGGCGCGGTCGCGATGCCGGGGTACCAGCCGAACGCATCGGCCGCCGGCGCGGAAAGGTGAAAAAGAATCAGCGCCGCAATATAGAAAGCCGAGAACAGATAAAGCGTGTGGAAGTGCACGTACGCACATGCAACGTACACTGCCAACCACGCGAGACAGGCGATCGTCACGGCCAGAGGCCAGTTGCCGCGGCCCTGCGGATTGTCTCCGATCTGCCATACCGCGACGACGAGCACTACCGCACTGCCAAGCAGCAACAGGATTGCGGACAGTTGCAGCCCCGTTCGTACTGCGGGCGCTGTCAGCGGGTAGGTCCCGGCTCTCATGCACGCGCCCGCGTCATTTCCAATGCGAGCCAGGGGCAAAGGACCCCGATCTGCACGGGCTGAACGTGCCCGATCGCCGTGAGCGCCAGATGTGACGCACGAGCCACCGCGCGCGGCCACTTGCCGTGCAGGCTTACCTGTGAAGGGTCGAGACGTCCGCAGCGAAACGTGCGACACGACTGGAGCAGGTCCTTCGGCGCAAGCGACTGGAGGCGGTCGCAGGTCATGATCTCCAGATTGTGGATCGCCAGGTTCGCGGGATCGAAATAGCGCTGCACCGCACCGTAAAGGCCTTTGTAGTTCGGAATCAGGATCAGCGCGGTCGCGCCGGGCCGCAGCAGAGCGACATGCCGCCGGGCGATCTCCCGCGGGTCGGCGAAATGCTCGATCACCCCGACGCTGTATACGAAATCGAAGGTCCCATCCGCAAGCGTCGTGTCGAAGATGTTCTCGCAGCGCAAGTCGCCCGCGAGGCCGAGCGTTTCGAACAGTTGCCGCGCAAAGCGCACGCCGTTCTCGGAAAAGTCGACACCCGCCACCCGGGCATGGAGGTCTTTGGCGACGAAAGCAAGATGCTTTCCCGGCGCGAAGCCGATTTCCAGAACGTCCATTCCCGGCTTCACGTACGCCCGGAGCGTCTGATGCAGGTTCCTCGTAGCGATTACGAGTGGCGAGGGCAAGCGCAGCCGCGGCTGGCGACCCGAGTGGAACGCCTCCCAATGCTCGGCCGAAGCCAGTTCACCGTGTCGAGCGGGCTGCACCGCATCCTCCCCCGGCAAGGCCACCGCACGCCTTTCGAATGCGACTCACCTCGGTCTCCGTCAGTCGATGAACTCGCGGAACCACAGCTCGAGCATCATCAGGGCCCAGAGTCGGTTGCTCCAGTCTCGCTTCCCCGTAACGTGCTCCCCGACGAGCGCCTTGATGGCCTGCGGCCTGAACATGCCTCGCCTCAACGCCCGTTGATCCAGCAGCGTTGCGCGCAGCATTTCCGCGAGGCCCGTTCGCAACCAGTGCGCCAGTGGCGGCGCAAATCCGCTCTTTTTCTTGTCGACCACCGATTGCGGCAGCAACCGCCGCGCAATGCGACGCAGAATGACCTTTCCCTTCGTGCCGTGGATCTTGAAGTCCGTGGGCAGCGTCGCGGCGTATTCAACGACCAGGTGATCGAGCAACGGACAGCGCACTTCCAGGCTGTTGGCCATCGAGGCCACATCCGTCTTGACCATGAGGCAGTCGGGAAGATAGTGGCCGCGGTCGTGCCTCATCATCCATTCGTACGCGTTGTCACCCGCGAGCCATGGCTCGCTCCACGCGTCGTCGTTCGACTCTTCAGCGACGAGGGCGATGAACTCGGGTGCATAGAGTGCGCGCTTTTCCTGGTCTTTTAAAATCGCCATGTAGGTACGGTAACGCTCGGGCCATTGCGTTCGCATCAAGTGCGCGGCCCGCTCGACTCGAGCGAGCGTTCCCAGTCCCGAGGCGCGCCTCAAAGCACCTTCGAGAGGCCACCATGCCACCGCGTCGATGCGGCCCGGAACGCGGTCCAGCACGCCGTAGCGCGCGAGCTCCGCGTAGCGCTGGTAACCGCCGAAGTTCTCGTCGCCGCCGTCTCCGCTGAGCGCGACGGTCACGTGCTGCCGCGTCAGCTTGGACAGGTAATACGTCGGCAAGGCCGACGAATCGGCGAACGGCTCGTTGTAGTGCCGCACGAGCAACGGCAAGACGTCCGCGAGCTCGGGCTTCACGATGAACTCGTGATGCTCGGTCGCGTAGCGCTCGGCCACCTGGCGCGCGTACGGCAGCTCGTTGTAATCCGCTTCCTCGAACCCGATCGAGAACGTCCTGATCGGTCGGCTGCTTTGCTGGGCCATCAGCGCGACGGTCGTTCCCGAGTCGATGCCGCCGCTCAGCAACGCGCCCAGCGGGACGTCGGCGACCATGCGCAGTCGGATCGACTCGCGAAGGAGCGCCTCCAGCTCGTGCTCCGCCTCTTCGATCGAAATGTCATCGCGGCGCTCGGTCGGCGAGCTCCAGTATCGGCACAACTGGATGTTTCCGTCTGCGTCGCACAACAGGTAGTGTGCCGGCGGGAGCTTGTCGATGCCCTCGAACGCGGTGTCGGGACTGGGCACGTATTGATGCGTCAGGTAAGCGTCGATCGCGCGGTAATTCGGAGTCCGGCGCACCGCCGGATCGGCCGTGATCGCCTTGATCTCGGAGCCGAACGTCAACGACGATCCGGCGTGGTGGTAGTAGAGCGGCTTCTTGCCCATGCGGTCGCGCGCGGCGAAGATCAGCTTGCGCCTCTGGTCCCACACAACGAACGCAAACATGCCGCGCAAGTGCTGCAGGCACGCCGTGTCGCATTCCTCGTAGAGATGGAGTATCACCTCCGTGTCGGAGCGCGTTCGGAACGCGTGCCCCTTGTCGATCAGCGTTTCACGCAGTTCGGCGAAGTTGTAGATTTCGCCGTTGAATACGATCCAGATGGTTCCATCTTCGTTGGCGAGCGGAGGGACCGCTTGGTGGCTGAGGTCGATCACCGACAGGCGCCGCTCGCCGAGCCCGACGTTCGACGCGCAGTGGATGCCCTGGTCGTCGGGTCCGCGATGGACGATCGTGTCGAGCATGCGGCGAACCAGCGCGGGGTCCACGCCCGTGCCGTCGAAATTGACCTTGCCCGCTATGCCGCACATGGCTTCAGTCCGTCACGCAGCGGAAGCGGGAGCGACGCGTCCCGTCAGTGCCGCGATGTCCGGCCTCGTGAAGCGGTAGGCGACCGCGCCCAGGAGGCCGAGGCCGCAAAGGCTCGCGGCGACCTGCGAGACCGTAGGCACGACCCCCGGCCTGAGATCGAAGGCGAGAATGAGCAATGCAAGCACGCCAGCCGTGGCAGCCGCTGCCGCCGCCTCGAGCGCCAGGCCGCGCGGTAGGTCGATGAGCCCCGCCCGATGAAGATGAACGTTCATGGCCGCGAGGGACAAGGCGTAAGTGAGCACGGTGGACAAAGCGATGCCGGCCAGCCCGAACCATTGCATCAAGGCGAGATTGCCGGTCGCGTTGCTGATCGCGGTGCCGAGGGTCAGTGGAAGGAAGAAGCGGTTGTGCGCTGCCGCCGAAATCACGGTTGCCGAAACGATGCCGGGCAGCAACATGGGGAACTGCAGGGCAAGGCAGGCGAGCACCTGGCTCACCAGATACGTGTCCGCGCGCGCGAACTTGCCGTGCTCGTACAAAAGGCCCACTGCCGGCTCGGACGCGAGCCAGATCAAGCCTGCCAGCAACAGCCCGGCCCAGAACGTCAACCGCAGCGCGGAAACATAATGGCGATTCAGCGCATGCCGGTCCGCTCGCGCGATCACGCGGCTGAACAGAGGCAAGAGGACGGGACCGATCGACCCGGCCGCAATGGATGCCGCGCCGACCGCAAGTCGGCTCGCATACGTCATCGCCGAGACGGCGCCGGCGCCAAGAAACGAGGCCATCCATTGGTCGATGATGGGACCGACGTATTGGATCGAGACGCTGGCGGAAAGCAGCAGGAACTGCGCGCGAACGGCGGCCATCGCGTCGGTCGGCGCCGCGAGCCGAATGGGCTGACGCGGCACGGCGCTGCGCAGCAGCACGAATACTGCCAGCAGCTGACACGACGCGCCGATCGCCCCGCCAATGCTCGCGGCGAACAATCCGTCGCGGCTTGGCCATATCAGCGCGCCCAGCGCCATGCCGAGCGGAACCGCGGCACGCAAGGCGGTGGGATAGAAGAACCGGCCGTACGTTTGCAACGGGCCGTCGGCGAGCGCCGCATAGCACGACATTGCAAGCATGGGCAGAGTGGCCCAAGTGAACAGCGTCACGAGTCGGGCAGCACCTTCCGGCAGCCGCCCGGCGATGACGGTTGCGGACCAAGGCGCGCTCAACGCGAGCAAGCATGCCACCGCTGCAACCGTCACGACCCCGGCACGGGCCGCACGAAGCACGATTGCCCGTTTGTCACCTTCTCCACGCGCTTGCGCGACACGCTCGAGCACCGGGACGATCGTCGAGCGGAATGCGGCGGTTGCGACGGTCGCCAGGAAGATCGGGACCATGGTCGCCAGAAAGAAGCAGTCGACCTTCAGGTTGCTCCCGAACGACACGGCGAACGCGACGTCCCTTCCGAGGTTCGCGCCCTGCGCAAGGAGGCTGCCGAGCGTTACGCCGACACCCGCCCCTAGCATGGATCGTGCGGTCACGTTGGCGTTCGGCATTCGGCGACGGGCGGACGGATCATCGATTGTTGCAACGGCCGTTCAGCGTGTGCAGGAACGCGATACGTGATCGAACATGTCGTACCACAGGACATGCTGATAGTCCGTGGCGACTCCGTAGAACGCTCCGCAGCGGTGTGCAGCGGCCATCTCGCGCTCCACGAGTGCAACCGCGCCCGGATCCGGAACGAGGGACTGATACAGCGTCAGCTCCGGCCGGGCGTGCCCCGGATAAGGCGCGCACGCCGACTGAAGGTCGTTCGGCCTTCCCTCGTTCAGCTCGCCATTGAGGCCCGCCCAGTGATGGCTGGAATTACCCACGAGCACCGCATGAGGATGCTCTGCGCGCAGGCGCAGCAACGTTTCCTGCAGCGCTTCGCGCATTTCGGCGCCACTTTCCTCGGACAGGTAGGCACGACGAAACACTGTGCATTGATCCAGAAACAGACCATCGAAGGAATACGATTCGAGCGTTGCCCGGCACGCCGCCAGAAACCGCGACTGCCATTGCCTGCTTCTCGGATCGTAGATCCTCAGGGCTCTTCCGGCGTTCGACGGCACCCTGGCCGTGACGCCGCCCGGATATTGCACCCATGCGTCGTCGGCTTTGCGAAGCTCGTCGTGGCCGGGGCCTGGAACGGTCGTCTCTTCGATCACCTGCTGGTAGCCCAGCATGACGATGGACGGATTGAGATGCCTTATGCGATCGCGCCACCCAACGAATTGCGCACGGTCGTCCTGCGGCACGAGCGCGAGCGGATATCGCGCCACCACCGCCTCCTGTCCCGACTGGTCCGCAACACCGGGCGTAACGTACGCGGTGCAGAACAGTCGTGGCACGCAGAAGTCGTCGCCGAATCGCTGCGGCTCACTCTGGTCGGAACCGAACGCCGTGTTGGTGGCAGACTGACTGGTGAGCGCGTGCGCGATCGCGGCGGCGAAGCCGGCCCCGCCTGCCACGAGCAGCCGACGTCTCGCGAAGGACGGCGACGGTCGGATCACCGAACGGGTGCGTGGTTTGGCCGCGAAACCCATTCTTCAGGCGCGTGAGAGCTGGTCGGGCGAACCTTGACTGCAAATGACTGCACCGGAATGGACGGCCGCTTGCTGGCGATGCCATGCCTACGTTCGCACGAACGCGTTCGCGGCGCAAGCTTCCGCCGCGCAGGCCGTGCGGGCGCCTCCAAGCGCCCGCCCTCATGGCGCATGCTTTTGTGGGTCGAGAGGGCGCTGGCCGCCCTTGGCCTCTGCTTCATGTGGGCGGGGCCCGCGTATAGCCTGGATCGCGGGCAGCTGGCAATCGTCGTCAACACGCTCGATCCTCTCAGCTTGAGGATCGGCGACTACTACGCCTCACGCCGCGGCATCTCGTTCCAGAATCTCATCAAAGTGCATTTTCGTCCGGACACGAGCGCGCTCACTCGCGAGGAGTTCGCGGACGTCAAGGCGCAGGTGGACCGTCAGGTGCTGCCGTCGGTACAGGCGTTCGCGCTCACGTGGGCCGCGCCTTATCGTGTCGAATGCATGTCCATCACGTCGGCATTCGCGTTCGGCTTCGACACGCAGCTGTGCGCCGAAGGGTGCAAGCGGACGCGCCCCAGTCCGTACTTCGATTCGCCGAGCTCGTTGCCCTTCAAGGACCTCGGTATCCGCCCGGCGATGTCGATTGCTGCGCTCACGTTCGACCGGGCCAAGGCGCTCATCGACCGGGGGATCAGATCCGACGGGTCGTTCCCGCGGGGCACGGCCTACCTGCTTTCGACGTCGGACAAGGCACGCAATGTACGCAGCGTCTGGTACCCCAGCATAGCGCAGATGTTCGGCTCGCGTCTCGACGTGCGCGTGCTCGGCCAGGACGCCTTGCGCGACCGGAACGACGTGCTGTTCTACTTCACCGGTAAGGCGGAGGTGAGCGGCCTGGAGAGCCTGCACTTCGTTCCTGGCGCCGTCGCGGATCATCTGACCTCCACGGCGGGCATGCTGACCGACAGCCGTCAGATGAGCGCGCTGCGCTGGCTCGAAGCGGGAGCGACCGGCAGTTATGGAACGGTGGTCGAGCCGTGCGCGGTGCTCGAGAAGTTCCCGCATCCCGCGGTGCTGATGGCGCACTATCTGGCCGGCGATACGCTCATCGAAGCATACTGGAAGAGCGTCGACATGCCCGGGCAAGGCATATTCGTCGGCGAGCCCCTCGCGGCCCCGTTTCGCACGCGGCGGATGCGCTGACGGGCCTCGCCGTCCGAGCCAGCTCCGTCGTATATCGAAAGTTATATCCGTTTATATCGATCGATCACTTCTATAGCGCATCACGTCTTCCCATACTTCGCTGACACGAAGACGCGACAAAGCATCTTCGCGGGAAGTGGACTGCAGTCTTGCCAGCCGGCTTACGGGGCTTGTCGAGATTGCGGGGGGAATGTCCCAAACGCGGAAGGGAGTGACAGATGAAAGCGTCGAGAGTGTCATCGGTCGGGCGGCTGCTCGCAGTGTGCTCGGCCGCAGCGTTGGTCGCTTTTTCGGTACCAGCCAGTGCTCTAACAGTGCCGTTCTCTTCGGGTAACCTGAGTGGTAGCGCCACGCTCACGGCTGGCACCGGTACGGTCAGCATCGTTCTGACCAACACCACGTCGCCGACGACGAGCATCGCCGATCTCATCAGCGATCTCTCGTTCTCCGTGACCGGCGGCCAGACGATCGGGACGACGCAGACCGTGACACCAACGGGTAGCCTGATCACATGCACCGACGGCCAAGCGGGGTGCGTATCGGCCAGCGGAACCGCGAATCAGTGGTACTACGGGATGAACGGCAGCGTCGGCAGTCAGGGAGTCACGGGCACTGGAACGTACCTTCTGACCGCACTCGTGGGGAACAACAGGAGCCTCATCATCGGCGACAGCAGCTTCAGCTGCAAGGGCCCCGGCAACAAATGCCCCGATGGTCTCGGCAATGGCGTCAATCAGCCGTACCTCTCGGGAAGCGGCAGCTTCTCTCTCACCATTCCCGGCGTGACGACCGATTCCACTTTCTCGAATGTTCAGCTCTCATTCGGCACGACGCCCGAGACGGTGGTCCCGATCCCCGCGGCGGTGTGGCTCTTCGGGTCCGGGTTGCTGGGGTTGATCGGCATCGCGCGTCGTCGGATCACCGGCGCCCTCGCGCCGACGCCGGCCATGGCCTAGGCGGACGCTCTCGCAATCGCTCGTTTCTCGGTCGGGGGAGCGCAATGCTCCCCCGTTTGTTTTGATGCGACGCGTTCAACCGTCGCTACACTTTCGGCCGCCGTATATCGAAAGGCATATCGCTCTATATCGAGGGATGAGTTTCTGTAGTACACCGCGCGACCTCATACTGGCGCAAACGGGCCCATTCCAGGGATCTTTCGCGCCGACGCACTGCAGACTCTGCGAGTCTCATCGGCGAAGAGGAGCAACAATGAATACCTCGAGAGTGTCCTCGCTCGGTCGGCTATTGGAGACTGCGCTAATTGCAGCACTGGTGGCGTTTTCTTCACCGGCCCTTGCGTTGACGATCCCGTTCGCCTCGGGCGGACTGAGCGGTAGCGTTCAGCTCACCGCGGGCACCAATCAGGTCTTCGTCGTTCTCACCGACACGACGTCGCCCATGCGCAGCATCGCGGATCTCGTCAGCGACGTCTCGTTCGCCGTGACAGGCGGTCATAGCATCGCAGCAACCCAGACCGTCGTTCCCACCGGCAGCCTCGTGCGATGCATCAACGGAAACGCCAGCTGCACGCCGGTTGGCGGAAGCGCCCACCCGTGGTACTACGGCATGAACGGCACGGTCGGAAGCCAGGGCACGCTCGGCAGCGGAACGTACATTCTGACTGCGCTCGTGGGCAGCAGCAGGAGTCTCATCATCAGCAACACCAACTTCAGCTGCCGGGGACCCGGCAACAAATGCCCCGGCGGCCTCGGCAACCCGGTCAATCAGCCGTACCTGTTGGGCAGCGGAAGCTTCACGCTCAACATTCCGGGCGTGAGCCCCCAGTCGACGTTCTCGCACGTCGCGCTGTCATTCGGCACGGCGCCCGACGTGGTGGTCCCGATTCCCGTCGCCGCGTGGCTGTTCGCGTCCGGTTTACTCGGCTTGATCGGTATCGCGCGTCGCCGGATCACCGGCGCGCCGGCCGTTCTGCCTGCGCTCGCTTAGGCAGGCGCCCTCGTATTCGCTGTTCGCCCATTCGGCGACGCGACGCCCCGTCGAATGTCGAGTATCTCGCTCGACGATATTTCCGCATTGACCGATGTGATCGCACGGTAGGAACCGATCATTGCTTTGCACCCCGCGAAGGATGCCATATGCGGCGATTCACTCGGCGTCGGTTCCTCCAATGCAGCATGGGAGTTGGCGGCGTCCTCGCGTTGCCGGGGTCCGCGCACGCCGCGAAGCGTGGGAAGCTGACCAAGTATGTGCAGCCTTTGCCATTGCCGGGTGCGGGCATCGTCGTTGCGGCTCCGAGCGGAATCAACACCTACTCGTTCACCCAGAAAGAGATCAGCAGGCAGCTCCATCCGGATCTGCCCGCAACACCGTTATGGGCCTACGACGATGGATCCGGGGTCGCCGGACAATCCGGATCGTTCGGGATGGCCGTTGTTGCGCAGAGCGGAGCAGCGCTGCGCGTGAGCTACACGCATGCCCTTCCGGAGACGTACCCCAGTTGGATTCCGGTCGACACGCGACTCACGCCGCTTGGTAATCAAGTGCGACTCATGACCCATCTTCACGGTGGATTCGTTGCGGCCGACAGCGACGGCAATCCTGCGGTTACTGCGAATGGCTTCGGACCCGGCGAAACGCAGCATGTCTATTACACCAACCAGTCGCCGCAGATGCCGGCATCCTTGTTGTGGTTCCACGACCATGGGCTCGGCGCGACCCGCCTGAATGTTTTCGCCGGCCTTGCTGCCGCCTACATCCTTCGCGATGAATTCGACACGGGATCGGAACCGAACTCCATCGGCATCCCGGGCGACGGGTACGAGATCCCGCTAGTCGTCCAGGATCGGCAATTCCACCCTGACGGCAGGTTCCTGTATCCAACCAGCGATATTCCCGGCATAACGTGGATCGGCGAGTATTTCGGCGACGTGATGCTGGTGAACGGCAAGGTGTGGCCGTATCTCGACGTCGAGCCCCGCATGTATCGGTTCCGCATTCTCAACGGCTGTAACGCGCGGATCCTCGGTCTCGATATCGCCGGGCCGACGCTCTGGCAGATCGGCGCCGAAGGCGGTCTGTTCGACCTGCCGGTGACGGTGAAGGAGATGGTCCTCGCGCCCGCCGAGCGAGCCGACATCCTGGTCGACTTCAGCCGCTTTGCCGGGCAGACGCTGGTCATGAAAAACCACCGGCCGCAGAAACCGGTTTCGAACCCGGCACCTCAGCTCGAGCAAGTCATGCAGATACGGGTCGGCACGACGGTGAGACAGCGCGGCCCGACCACCATTCCGTCGCGTCTGCCAGGGCGCAAGGCCGCATTGAGCGATCCGCTGAGAACCCGCTTCATCACGCTCAACGAGATCGACCCGGAGGAGGCGACTTGGTACCTGAACCTCAACGCGGCGCATTTCGAGGACTCGCCGATTACCGAGATGCCGAAGGTCGGTACGGTGGAAGACTGGGTCTACGTCAACATGACCGGCGATACGCACCCGATGCACACGCATCTGGTGACCTTCCAAGTAGTCGGACGCACGCCGTTCAATGCCGAGGCCTACGACGCAGCCTACGGCGGGCCCCACGGCGTGCCTGGTGGCATCGACCCGACGCCGTTTGCTACCGGGCCAACGGAGCCGCCCGCGCCCGAGGAGCGCGGATTCAAAGACACGGTGAAGGCGAATCCGGGTTACTTCACCACCATCCGCGCGAAGTTCGAGCTGCCGGTCGGCGTGACCGCGCCACAGACCTACGTCCACCACTGTCATATCGTTGAGCACGAAGACAATGACATGATGCGGCCATTCACCGTCACGACCTGAACGCCAGGTGATTCACCTGCCGAGGACGACTGCGATAGCGATACAACGAGCGTGAGATGGCCACCAACCGCAGGCACGCGTGACACTGCGTGCACGCCGACGATGTGCTCTTCGGTGGATGGCGTTCCTTTGACAGTCGGCTCGCTTGGCAAGCGAGCTCTACGCCGATCTCATTCTGGACTCGGGTGGCAGGTCGTCCATCTACAGCTTCGCGAGCACTTCACGCGCCTCGTCCAGACCGCCGAAGCTCACGTTCGCAGCCACGGCACGCTGCAGGTGTGCCTTCGCCGATGTCGCATCGCCCTGCTTGTAGTACGCCATCCCGAGATGGTATTGAATCGGGGCTGATTGCGGCGCGCCGTCGGCAGCCCTCTGCAGCAGTTCCAGTGCCCGGTCGTTCCGTCCGGCCTTGAAATAGACCCAGCCCAGCGTATCGAGCGCCGAAGGGTCCGTGGAGTCCTCGAATCGCTCGGCGAGCTGCAAGGCCCGCGCGATGCTCGCGGCATCGGCCTTCGAATCGGTCAGAATGGCGGCCACGTTGTTGGCCGCGACATCGTCGCGTGGATTGCGGGCGAGGAGCTTGTCGTATTCCGCGATCGCGCGATCGATCTCGCCGGTTCTCTGATACGACTCGGCCAATGCCAGGGTCAGCGAGCGATCCTCCGGATTGGCTGCGAGGCCTTGCCGAAGCGCGGCGACGGCCTTGACGTTGTCGCCTCGCGCCGCATGCACGTTGGACAAGCCCCAATACGCTGCCGTCGACCGGGGCCCGATCTCCACCGCCTTCTGGAACATCCTCTCCGCATCGGTCAGTTTGTTGTTCTTGCGGTATACCTCGGCGAGCAATGTATACGGTGCCGCATCGTTGGGTCGGGCCTCGATCGCCTTGCTCAGCCGCGCGACGACTTCATCCGGCTTGTTCTGCGCCAGGCGCACGTTCACGATCGCCGTCAGTGCGTCGAGTGCGCCCGGCGACTTTGCGTACGCCGTCTCGAACTCCGACAGCGCCTGGTCGTACTTCTTTTGGGCCTGGTACAGCAGGCCCAGCCGATAGTACGCGAGGGGCTGCTCCGGAACGGCGAGCTTGAGCTTCGCCAACGTTTGCTCGGCTCCGGCGAGATCCCTGCCGGCTGTCTGCATGTCCGCCTTGAGCTGCAGCGCCTGCACGTTCTTCGGATCGAGCTGAAGCGCCGCATCGAGTTCCTTCCCCGCGCCGCCATGATCGTTTCCGCGCACGAGGAACAACGCCAGTGCGACACGAAGCGCAGCATTGTTGGGGTATCGCACGATGGCATTGTCGAGCACGTCCCTCGCCAGCTGCGGCTCGTGATTCAAGGTGTGGGCCGCGGCCAGCTGGCTCACGATCTCGGGTGAATCCGGATGGTCCTTCAGGATTGCCCGCAGATCGGCGATGGCCCGCTTGGCATCGCCGCGTGCAAGCGCCATCTGTGCGCGAAGCTGCAGCGCGTCGCTGTCTTTCGGATTGTCCTTCACGACCTCCGCGATCAGCCTATCGGCCTCGACGATGTTGCCCGTTGCCGCCTTGAGCCGCGCGAGGCTGTTGCGCGCACGCAGGCCATAGGGTCCCGTCTTGTCCGATGCAATGATTTCCCGGTACACGCGCTCGGCCGGATCGAGCCTGGCCGTGAGCTCGTACAGGCGGGCGAGGCTGAAACGCAGGGGGTACACCTTCGGCTTCGCGGCAATGGCCGAGGTCAATTCGGTTTCAGCCGCGGCCGGACCCTTGTTCGCGGCCAGGAAGTCGACGAGCACGAGATAGCGCTGCGTATCCTCGGGATCGGCATCCACGGCGTCCCTTAGCGCCTTTTCCGCCTTCTCCGGCTGGTTGGTGTTGTTGTAGAAGGCCGCGAGGTTCGTACGGTAGACGTACTTGCCAGGATCGATCTGCACGATGTCCCGGAATACCTGCTCGGCCTGCGGATACGCCTTGCGTTTCAGCAGGACGGAAGCGAAGTCCCCTCGCAGCTCGACGCTGTTCGGATTCGCGCGCACGCCGTCCTCGAGCACCCGCTGCGCCTTTTCGTCATCACCGGCGCGGCTGTACAGGCCAGCGAGCAGGCTCACCGCGTCGGCTAGCGTGCGATCGGCCTCGATGGCGCGTTGCGCCTCCGCTACGGCTTCGGAGAACTCGCCCCGGCGCGCGAGCACGGCAGCCTTCAGGTATAGCCCGCCCGGGTGACCCGGATGGCTCGACAACACGTCATCGGCGATCTTCTGCGCCTCGTCCGCCGCGCCCGACAGCACGTAGAGCCGGCCCATCAGCACCTTGGCGTCGACCTGCTGGGGGTCGAGCTCGACCGCCTTTCGGTAGTCGGCAAACGCGTTCGACCAGTTCTGCTGCTCTTGCTCGACGCGTCCCATCATGTAATACCCGTCGGCGCTCCTCGGGTCGATCTGAAGCACGTTCTTGAACTCGATGCGCGCCTTGTCGAAGTTCGCCTGCGCGTAGTAAGAGCGGCCCTTCTCCATGTGCATGGCCTTTCGCTCTTCCTTGCCGCCACAAGCCGCCATGGCCAGCGAAAGAGCGATCACCGATACGGCACAGACGGGCACTCGTGGGTTCAGCTTCATTGCTTCACTCCTCCCGACGCGCAGTCGTTTTGCATCGCGTCATCTTCGTGCTCAGGCGCCAGCCAGGCCTCTGACGCCCAGCACGGCGAGCGTCACGTAGGTCGTGAACCGCATGACGTCCCAGCGTCGCCAGACGTTGTTCAGAACGAGCTCGATGCTGTACAACAGGACGATGATCATTGCGGTCGCGACGCCCAGGTGCTGCACCTTCATGTGGAGCTCGGGCACGTTTGGAACGACGAGGGCGATCAATATCACCAGGAAATCCATCGGGGTCACCCTGAAGCGTTCTGCTCCCACGCGAAAGCCGACCGCGACGGCCACGCTCATGGCCACGAACAGCACGCTGCAGTACACGCCGAAGCGCTCGAAGGCGTCCGGGCTGAGCTGCATCAGATAGACGAGGCAAATGCCTGCGACATAGACGCTGCCCTTCTCGAACAGGCTGAACGGGCGGTGCCGATGCCGCACGTAGAGCGCGAGAAGCGCGACCAGCAGCACCAGCGCCAGCGCACCTATGTCCTTCGGTACGCTCGCGACAAAGAATGCACCGACGAAGAAGAAGGCTGGAATCGCGACGACCGCTGCGTAGAATGCCCCCTTGAGCATGCGCTGGTCGCGTCGCAACCAGCCGATCCAGATGGGTGCGTGCGGTGTACCGGCGCGCTCGACCTGCTCGTGCACCCGCCAGCCAAACACGGGAGCAACCGTCAGGAATGCGACGACGCACGCACTGAACGCCACGTACAGCGCGATGATGAGCCAGTCCGCCTCGAATCGCAGAAAGTAAGCGGGCAAGATCATCGCCGCTTGCAGGGCGTAGATCACGAACACGGCTTCATAATGGTCGAAGCCGAGGGCGAGCAGCCGGTGATGGATGTGCTTCCTGTCGGGCGTGAACGGCGACCGTCCTTCGTGCATCCTTTCGGCCATCACGAGCAGCGTATCGACGATGGGCAGTCCCAGGAGCAGTAGCGGCAGCGCCGGGCTCAATGCCGTATTGGCCTGCTGCGTGAGCGTGATGACCAGCACGCCCGTGCTAAAGCCGAGAAACTGGCTTCCGCCGTCGCCCATGAAGATGCGCGCCGGGTACGTGTTGAAGCGCAGGAAGCCGAGGATGCTGCCGATGACGCTCGCTGCGGCCAACAGCACGAACCCGCCCCCGGACGTGTAAGACAGAACCGCGATCGCTGCCAGGCTGAGCATCGTCGTGCCGCCGGCCAATCCGTCCAGACCGTCGGTCAGGTTGATGGCGTTGGTCACACCGACCAGCGCGAATACCGTCACCGGTATCGCAACGTACGAGGGCAGCGTGCTCATGCCTGCGAACGGCAAGGACCGGATGACGACGTCCCCGTACACGATGACGACCAGCGCCGCGAGGATCTGGCCCACGAACTTCATGCGGTAATCCAGCCGGCTGACGTCGTCCCAGACGCCGAACGCGAGAATGATGGCGACGCCTGCGAGAAAAGCGACGAGCTGCGGTTCGCGATCGCCCCAGATGAGCAGCGGCAATACCGTACCGATTGCCATCGCGACGCCTCCGAGGCGCGGCATCGGCGTCGTGTGCACTTTCCGATCGCCCGGCAGGTCGGTCGCGTGCATCCACGCCGCGAGCCGGACGAACGGCGGGATGAGCACCATCGTGGCGAACGTCGCGACCACGAACGTGAAGAAGATCGTCACGGGCCAGCCTATCTCGGAACGAAATCGTCGAGACGCGGAGCGACGCTGCGCGCGAAGCCGGCGAGCTGAAGATCGGCCTGCTCGACGGACTCGTTCGCGCCGACGTTCGTGAGCAGCCGCACGAGCGCGCCATCGGTGCGGTTGCGGGTGATCGAATCGACGAACAAATACCACTTCACGAGGTATTCGCTCGTGATGATCCTGCTCCGCTGCTGGAACCAGTAGTAGACGAGCTGCCGGCTGTCGCCCTTTTGGATCAGAACACGATTCACCCGGAGCGGCTGGCCTGCCGCCAGCACACCGTCGACGGTTCGTTGCGTTAGATCGGTGATCTCCCAGCCGCCGCCCGGGATGCAGGACCGCGGAGAGTGTGCGGACTCGCCCTTGCGCTGGGACGCGTAGAAGGCGACATAGAAGTTGACGCCGCGTCGGCCATCGCTCGAGAAGTTCGCCATGACGTAATCGTCCAGCTTCAGAGCATCCAGCTCCACCTGGTCGAGCCGCGACGGCGTACCGCGCCACTGCTGGACGCTCATCGGGAACTCGTAGAAATTGCGACGCTTGACGCTGGCCTCGGCGCGCGTCGGCAGCGCCGTGGAGAGAACAGAGACCAATGCGAGCAGTGAGACGCCGACAATGAACGGGCCGGTCATCGCGTGGCCCGGGGCGCCTGCCAACGGGCGTCGAGGCATCGGCAAATCGAGGCGGAAAACTTCGCCCAGGGAGCGCTTGTGCTCGCCGAACCGCGCGAGCAGCCACATCTCGACGACGAGCACTCCGGTACACGCCATGAAGATCACCCAGCCCTCGAAGTCGTGGATGAAACCCTCGGCCATCGACACGCCCCAGTGTTCCACCAGCACGCCGATCGCACCGATCCTCAGGCTGTTCATCAGGATCGTGATGGGCACTGCGGACAGGAAGATCAGCGCCCGCTTCCATGGCTCGCCCCTGTACACGTAGGCCGCAATGAATCCGAGCGCCGTGAGCGGAAACAGATAGCGCAGACCGCTACACGCTTCGGCCACCTGCAGCTTGTAGGTGCCGAGGTCGATCACGTTACCCTCGACGAACACGCTGACCCCGAACACGCGCATGACTGCGACGCCGATCTCTGTTGAAACCAGCTGCGCCTGCCCCGACAGACCTTGGTAGAGGAAGTTGGGCAGCGGAATCATGAAGAACAGCAGCGCGAACGGTGCCCACACAATCTTGAAGGCCCGCCATCCGATGAGCGCCATCACGAGGCCGGCGAGCACGACCAGGAACGCGTACTGCACGATGACGTACAGTGCGCTGAGCTCACCCGCGACATAGGCGGCGAGCCCCAGGATGACGATCGAGACCCCGGCCCAGGAGCCCCGCCACGCGAGCGACTGGAGCTCGCCGCTTCTTTGCCAGACGAAGAATGCGGCGATGAGAGGAAGGATGAAGCCGTGGCTGTATTCCGGCTTTTCCGCCCACCATTCGACCATGACCGACAACGCGTCGTGGAACAGCAATGCGAGCAGAGCGCACGCGAGGCCCGCGCCGAGCCAGAGCCATGGCAGCTCGACGCCGAAATGCCGTCTTGTCGCACCGTTCGGGTTCATCCTCGTTCGCGCGCCTTCGCTGTTGTCCTTGGCTCAGGAGCTACCCGCCGCGACCGCGCGGCACGCGCCGCGCGAGACAACCCTCGACATCAGGTCCTCGTACTTTCGCGCAAGGGCGATGCGGTCGTAGTGCTCGGCGACATAGCTCCTGCCATTGGCTCCAAGCTGCGCGCAAAGCTGACGATCGTCGGCGAGTTCCACGACGCGTCGCGCCAGCTCTGCAGCGTTCTCGGGTTCGATGCAGAGGCCTGCACGGGCTTGCTCGACGATCTGCCTGCTTTCTCCGTCGACGCCGAGGATGATGGGCCGCCGCATCGCCATGCTCTCGAAGATCTTGGAAGGAATTACCAACTTGAAGAGCTCCGAGCGCTTCAGCAGCACCATGCTCGCGCTGGATCGTCGCCACAGGAGCGGCATCCTGCCCTTGGCCTGCTGGCCCAGCATGACGACGTTATCGAGCCCCATCTGCAGGCGCATGGTGTTCAGCCTTTTGCGCTCGGCTCCGTCGCCCACGAGGAGAAACACGATATCGTCGCGTTCCTTGAGAATCGCCGCCGCTTCCATGACGGTCTCGAGATGGTGTGCCATGCCGTGCGTGCCGAAGTACGAGCACACGAACTTGCCCTGGAGCGGCAGTTCGTCGTCATTCGGCACGCCGTCCGTGGTCTCTTCGAAGAAGTCCAGGTCCACGCCATTCGTGATGACTTCGATCTTGCCGGGCGCGATTCGCTTGCCGATCATGTAGCGCCGGAAGGCCTCCGTCACCGGCACGATGGCGTCGGCGTTGCGGTACGCGAACATCTCCAGCCGCTCGAGCGCTCGAATCATCCACGCGTTCTTCACGGCGCCGACGACCCGGATCGATTCGGGCCACAAGTCGCGGATCTCGAGAATCCATGGCGCGCGCTTCATCGCCGCGACGAAGTAGCCTGCCAGGCCGTTGAAGAACTGCGGCGAGGTGGAGATCACCACGTCAGCCCGCGGCAGAAATGCCGTCGCGGCCGTCGCGGCGACCATGTAGAACACATAATTGAAGGAGCGCTTGAGGAAGCCTTCGTTGGCGGTGACGTACGTCCACACGCGGACAATGTGGATGCCATCTTTTTCTTCCCGCCAGAACGGCCTGTTGCGGTAGCCGGGGTAGACCTCGCCGCGCGGATGATTCGGTACACACGTCACAACGGTGACGTCGTGACCGTCCTGCGCCCATTGCCGGCAATGCTCGTACATTCGCGAGGCCGGCGCGTTGACCTCGGGCGGAAAGTAATGCGACAGGGCCAGGATTCTCAGCGCCATGACGACGTTGTGGTTTCCATGCCGTGCGGTCCAACTCCACTGGAGGCCGTCGCGGCGCCTGTCACGCGATACGTGAGGTCGAAGGGCAGCGCGCGACGAGAGGAAACCTTGATCACATAGTTCGACTGCTTCTTGCCGAATTCCGGGCAATGCCAGCCTCTTTCGAGCACGATCGACGCCGGATGCACGACATCGATGGTCGCCACGCGTTCATGCCCGTCGCCGATGACCACGCGATTTCCATCGAGTCTGGCACTTAGATCCGGATGAAGATGGAGAAAGCTGTCGATCGCATGCTCGCCGTGTCCCGAGAAACTGTCCACGATGGTCCATTGCGTGGTGCGGTTGTACTCGATGCGCCGGCTGTGCACCGGTTTGCCCGGCAGGTGTGCG